>Ga0075436_100000212_pt1 | contig 35669 bp, 27 predicted proteins | sample RhiMethybrSRZTD5_FD_75303 | JGI IMG/M metagenome (GOLD analysis project Ga0075436, IMG submission 75303) | Populus rhizosphere microbial communities from Tennessee, USA - Rhizosphere MetaG P. TD hybrid SRZTD5 | ecosystem: Host-associated > Plants > Roots > Rhizosphere > Soil | place: USA...
AAACTGACCGTCTCTGTTCCCTTGGTGTAAGTACCCCCGTTTGACCAATCGCCTTTCACATTGAGCGTTTGTGTTCCCGTAACGGTAAGAGGAGCGCTGGCATTGATAGTCAGAGTGCCGTTCAGTGTGCGCGTTCCGCCCAACGCCCAAGTTTTGGTTTGCGTAGAACCGGTGATAGTCAGATTGTTGTAATCACGATCTGTAACCGTTTGAGCGCTTGTAGCATTACGGTTGTATTCAACTGTGCCATTGGTGCTGATGCTGCTCGTATCCCACGCGCCGCCAGTCTGTGTTTGCAACGATGCACCGGTCGCCGGACCGAGGCCGGAATCATCTGCGGTCTGAATAACGCCGCCCGAACCCATCGTCAGTGTCGTAGTGCCGGTGGTGCCGCTTCGAATTAGGCCGGTCGACGAACTGAAACTCAACGTACCATTCACTGTGAGCATTGCGCCTCCGGGGAGTGTCATCGTTATGGCAGCCTCGTCGAGTGTCGTTCCTGAACCGATCGTGCAAGCGGTGTTAACGGTTGTCGCGCCGCTCATCGTCTTGGTACCGCTGCCGCTAGTTAAGAGACTTCCATAAGTGAAAGCGTTAATTGTCTGGGCCCCGGCTCCTGCGTAATCCACTGTCATACCTGATAGCGTGTCGGTAGAAAATAGGTACTGGTTGTTATAATCAGCAACCGACACGATTCGTGTGACTTGAACGGTTCCCGAACCGGTGATTGTTCCTGCGGCGCCACCGCTGTTTATGACAACAGTTGCGCCGGGACTGAACTTAGTACTCGCATTGACGGTCATCGTGCCGCTGACATTGAAGTTGACTGTTGAAGAAACGGCCGCCGCTGTATTTGATATCGTAACGCTGTTGAAGGCTATCGCCGAGGTCCCACTGATGCTCTGCGCGGAAGTACCATTGAACGTAAAATTGATAACGTCGTCGCCGTTAATGCAATTAAGCGTTCCATTGTTAGTAAGGTTACCTCCAAGGCTCAACACATGGCTGTGTGCACCACCAGGGTTCGCGGTATTAAAAGTCGCCCCACTCGCTACCGTTAGGTTCCCTGTAACTGTAATTGTGCGATTCGTATTGTTGTTATAATTAAGACTCCCATTGACTGTTAAGTTTGCAATGCCTGAATTAACGTTGACGTTCTGTTGCACCGTGAGGGTTCCGTTGATTGTGAGGCCGATGAGGCTAGCAGTGGCCACGTTGACGGTAACGGCGTCGCCAGTGACTATAGTCACAGAGTCGCCGTCAACCGGAATCACGCCGCCGGCCCATGTACCTGTCGCGTTCCAGCTTCCACCACCGGTTCCGTTGGACGATCGTGCTGTGGCCTTCGCTGTGTCCGGCGACAGCAACAAGAATCCCACAAATAGCAGTGCTGTTATGCTACAGATACGAACCAGTCTCGGCCGGGAAGTACTCGGACGGGTAGATTCCTGGTGTGGCTTATCCTTCTCCCGTCCCACGATCCTGTTCTCCAAAAAAAGTCTCACTCGATTCATACAACCCTCCAACGACACCTGACTTCACTTCTCGGCACTCGAGCAGCCTGCGTATTTGAAGCTCTCCAGCGTGGCGTCATTCCACATCTCTCACACATACCTGCTGGCTTGACTCTTCATGCTTCGGGCTCCGAAAGGGTTTTCTTATTCGACTTGTCTGGGGTGTCTCAATATATTACGAACAACTATGATGGTAGTAAAGTGCTGGCCGTTAGTATTCCAGCATCCGCCGATACTACCACAGCAACTCATCTTGTCAACCCGAAAACAGGTACCGGAGATCGACCGCAGACCGATGACCGCCGACCGCAGACGGAGAGGAACGACGCGGATATCCGGCGATGCGGCGAGTGGGAGAAAGAAACGGAGAGGAACGACGCCGCGAGTAGGAGAAAGAATGACTTCTGTTTAATTTCAACGTGCTTATCCCGAGCCCGGCAAGTTTTCTTTCCAGCCTTAATAGAAAGGTAAAATGCATTACACCCTTCGGGAAAGGGGAGACCGGGACCGGGGGGACGGAGAGACCGGAGACCGGTGCCGCAGACGGAGGGGACGGACGGGGAGACCAGGGCATTCTTTCTCCCACTCGCCCCGCCGCCGGGTCTCCCCGTCCGTCCCCTCCGTCTGCGGTCGTCTCCGCGGTCGTCGGCCGTCCTTCACCCATTTGTCACCACAAACATCCCCGGCTACTGACCTCTTCTGCCTCAACCACCACCCATAATTGTCACTTTGATTACTTTGTCTGAGGCGTGTCCCGGGCACGACTCGTTGGAAATGAATTTGATGTCTAGAAATTTCTCGTAGAGCGAACGGGTACCCTTCCGAACGATTTGTCATTTCCGCTAATCACCTTGATGGCACGAATTCGTTTTGGTCCGAAGCTTGCCAAGAGATTACCGAACTGTCCCTGCGTAATAGAAATTCCTAACTGAATATGTAGCCAAAACCACGTCTGATATTAGTACGCAGAAGGGAATGGGCGTCTCGATGAGGAAGAAGTTTCTATGATTAACCGGACCGGGACGGTATGCGCAGTATGGCTCGCGGTGTTTATTGTAGCCGCCGAGTCGCAGATGACAACCAGAAGGGTGGCCGGGGCCGACGAAGCAACACAACACTCTGACCAGATCATAAGCGAGGCGTCGCGGTTGCTGCCTCAAGCTGCGCCTGGACGGCTCCTGGTGAAGTACCGCGCGGGAGTTTCATCCCGAAAGCGAAAGAATCTGCTGATGGCGGAGGGCGCCCGCGAGGAACGCGAGCTTCCAGGTCTCGGCATTCACGCGGTGCAGTTGCCAGACGGCGCCGATGAGGAAGGCTGTGCGCAAAGGTTCAGGTTGCGACCCGAGGTTGAGTCCGTTGAACGCGATTACATAGTTTATCCGGTCGGCGATATGGTTCCAGACGATCCGATGTACCCATCGCAATGGCACCTGCCCGCAATCGGCTGCCCAACTGCCTGGGGCATGACCGAGGGCAGCGATCAGGTGACAATTGCTTTGTGCGACACGGGAGTTGATGGAAGTCATCCTGATCTCTCGTCGAAGCTTGTGCCGGGCTGGAACGTTGTGGACAACAACTCGGACACTAGCCCGGTTGCTTCGCACGGAACATGGACTGCGGGGACGGCCGCGGCCACCGGGGACAATTTGATCGGAGTGGCCTCTCCAGCGTTGAACTGCCGCATTATGCCGGTTCGCGTCACATCCGACCCGAGCGGAGGCGCGCTCATAAGCGCGCTCGCCGCCGGTGTAGTCTGGGCAGCCGATCACGGCGCCCAGGTAGCTAGTGTGAGCTATATGGGAGCTGACACCGGTCTGATGCAGAGTGCTGGACGTTACATTCAAAACAAAGGTGGCGTTTTGATTATGGCAGCCGGAAACACGAACAGCTACTTCGGCGCTCCGGACACGCCCGATATTATTGTTGTGAGCGGCACCGATCAGTACGATCAAGTCGCATGGTTCACCACAACCGGACCTTATGTCGATGTGTCGGCGCCGGGCACTAGCATACTGACTACGTCGCCGGGCGGCGGCTATCAACCGGTGAACGGAACTTCATTCTCAGCTCCGCTTGTGGCCGGTGCAGTCGGGCTCATGCTATCGCTCAACCCGACTCTCACCCCTGCTCAGATTGACACAATATTGAAAGTAACCGCCGACGACCTTGGCCCGGCGGGGTGGGATCCCGGTTACGGATGGGGACGACTCAACGTAGGCCGAGCCATCAATACCGTTGAAGCCATGCTCACCGGCGCGCCCGACACAATCCCGCCAGCACTTGGTTTCGCGCAGCCACAGGTCGGAGGCCCGTCGAGTGGGCTGGCCGGCATATCAAGCAGCGAGCTGTTGAAAGTGAACGCGCTTGATGATCGAGGCGTGACCGAGGTGAGCTTGTTCGCCGATGGAACTTTGTTAGGCACCAGCACGTCGGCGCCTTACAACTTCAACTGGGACACGTCGTCACTGGCGGCCGGCTCGCAGCACACGCTCACTGCAGTCGCGAGGGATCAGGCAGGGAATACGACAAGCATATCTACTACCTTAACGTTGAGCGCGACATACGACGCTACGCCGCCGGTGGTGAGCTTTGCGCAGCCTCAAGCTAATGGACAGGTGAACATCTCGCCCGGCGAGGCTGTCGTAGTCAACGCTACGGACAACAAAGGCGCTGCTTCTGTGAGCCTCTTCGCTGACGGCTACTTCGTAGGCACGAAGACGGCTGCTCCATATGCATTCACCTGGAACACCTCTTCCTTCGCTGCGGGTTCGCAACACACGCTCATCGCGTCAGCAGGTGACCAGGCTAACAACTGGGTTAGCACTACGATCACAGTCACTGCGAGAACGGCGCCCGATACCACTCCGCCTTCAGTAAGCTTCGCGCAGCCTCAGCAGGGAGGCGCCGTTAACATATCGGCCGGCGAGCCGGTTAACGTTACCGCTTCAGACAATGTTGGGGTCGCATCGGTGAGTCTCTACGCCGACGGGACATTGGTAGGCACTGACACATCGACGCCTTACACCTTTGTGTTGAACACATCCGGTTTCGCGGGTGGCTCTGGGCATATGCTGACTGCTAAGGCGCGAGACCAGGCCGGCAACTCGACATCGGTTTCGATTAGCGTAACCGTGAACCCTCCGCCCGACACTACGCCACCTTCATTGAGTTTCGCAAAGCCGCAAGCTAACGAAACGGTAGGCGAATCAAACCACGAATCGATAAGCATCAATGCTCAGGACAACGTCGGCGTAGCATCAGTAAGACTCTTTGCAGATGGGACGCCTCTTGGCAGCGCGAACACTGCGCCTTATGTGTTTTGGTGGGACTGCACTTCGTTCGCTGTTGGCTCACGACATACGCTGACGGCAATGGCTGCCGACCAAGCCGGCAACTCAACCAGCGTTTCGATCACCGTGACCGTGCGAGACACGATCGCGCCTCAAGTCTCTTTCGTCTCACCGAAAAACGAAGACAAACTCAAGAGTGATCAGGACATCTCGATCTGCGCGGCAGACAACGTAGCGGTCGCGCGAGTAGAGTTTTACGCCGACAACCAACTGGTTGCGTCGTGGTCGAGACCTCCCTACACGATGAAGTGGAAGACCAACAAGCTCGATAAGGGCGCACATACCTTAACGTGCACAGCTTATGACGGAGCGGGCAACAGCGCTTCGACGAGCATTACAGTCACCCTGAAGTGATCGGCAAAGAGTAGGGGCCGGGCTTCTCCCTGCCCGGATTGCCGAAGGCAATGATTGAATCGTTCTCATCATTCAAAATGTAAAAGCGCCTTCGTCGGGGTTGATCATTGCGCGGTGCGCTCCATAGGCCGCTCCAAACTCGTAGATCATTGACACGTAAGCCATTGTACAGTATGTTTCCGCCGAACGGTTTAAGCGTTTCGTTAGAAGCATTTCAGACCAGAGCTATGAAGCAAACTGGGAGTCTGGTTCGACAGGTTGGGCTTGTAGCTCGGCCCCAGGATTTCGAAGCTCCTTCGCAACGAGACTGGCACTTGGAGACGTAGCCGCACCAATCCCCCTTCGACCAGAGATCACACAGGTGTGCGTCCCCCTAAACTGGTTTTGAAGTGTTCTACTGCCGGGCGCGCGCGACGACGCTCCTCGTCTTCGAATGCGTTCCGGCTTGGAGTGGTATCGAGAAATCTAGTTGCCACTCGGTGGCTTCCCTTCGGGGCTTAAGACTCGAGGGCGAAGCTCGCCCCGCGGAAGAATTGCAGATTGCGGATTGAAAAGACCAGGCATGAACACGCGATCGGTCCGAGCTTCACTTGTTGCTGACGGCTCATCGCAATCCGAAATCCGAAATCCGACATCCGAAGCCCGCAATTCGAAATTCGAAATTCTTATCGCCGGCGGCTTGATGTTCGCCGTGGCCTTTACCGCGCTAGCGCTTGGCAGCGTAGAAGCCTGGTCGGTCGCACTGTTCGAGCTCGTAGTCGTCGTCATCTTATTGCTCTGGGCAACCCAGGCAATAGTCGAAAGGCGTCTTGAAGTTTACTTTCCAGCCGCCGCGTTGCCACTTGCGGCGTTCGTTTTACTGGGGCTCATTCAAAGCATCGGCATCGGCGGCAACGGCCGGACAGCCAGCCTCTCGATGGACGTCGAGGCGACGCGCGGCGCTTCGACGGTGATCTTCTTCCTGTTCGCTTGTTTTCTGATAGCCTCGAATTTCTTTCGCACCAGTGAAAAGTTGCGCAGCCTTACCAACTTTCTGATCGTCTTCGGGCTCGCGCTTGCCGTGTTCGCTTTGATTCAGCACTTCACCTGGGAAGGGCGCTTGTTTTGGTTTCGCCCAATGCCGGTAGCAGGAGCCGGAACCGGAGGCCCGTTCGTCAATCGAAACCACTTTGCGGGATACATGGAAATGTTGATCCCGATCCCTCTGGCGCTGGCGCTGTCGCGAGCAGTACGGTTGGAAGCCCGGCTCATTTACGCCTTTGCGGCGGCGATAATGGGAATAGCTGAGCTCGCTTCTCTCTCGCGAGGCGGTTTGGTGAGCCTTGCCTTTGGTCTGCTCTTCCTTGCGATCATGAGCGCAAGACTAAAGCGTGACGATTCACATTCCGTCAAACGGTCTTCGTTCATCTTTCAACCCGCGCTTTTGATCGGAGCGATGGCGGCTGCGATCGTAGCAGGAGTCGTATGGGTTGGCGCGGACCTCGATATTATGAGGCGAGTCGCGAATGATCCGTTGACCACCGGCGCGGTGATGGACCGGCAAGCCGTATGGGAAGACACATTGAAGATGTTCAGCGCGCACCCGATCCTGGGCGTCGGGCTCGGCGCGTTCGAAACAGTCTATCCGATCTACGGACGCGGGAACGGCACGTTTGTAATACAGTTCGCGCACAATGATTACCTGCAGGTGTTGGCAGACGGCGGCATAGTTGGAGGCGCGCTTGCCCTGTGGTTTATCATTGCAGTCTTTCGTGACTTTGCTCACGGAACGAAATCGAGAGACCCGTTTCTCAGCGCGCTTGCTCTCGGGGGCGGCGCTGGAATCGCAGCGATACTGGTCCACAGTCTGTTTGATTTCAACCTTCAGCTCCCATCCAACGCTTTGTTGTGCTTGGTGCTGGCAGCGGTAGTTGCGAATACGGCAAAGGGCGAAGAGCAAAGGGCGAAGAGCAAAGGACGAAGAGAATGAGCGCAACGATGCGGCCCCACTTCCGGTTTGAAGACCTCGAGATTTGGCAGCTTGCCAAACCCTGGCTGTCAGTCTGCATAAGCTAGCGGCTGAATTAGATAGGAAGCACCTGTACCGCTACGCAGAACAACTGAGGGCCGCCGGATTATCTCTGACGAACAATATTTCCGAAGGTTCCGGCCGCACACACAAACGAGAATTCATTCAATTCTTGAACATCGCGCGAAGGTCTCTTTTTGAGGACGCATCTATGTTAATGGTTTTTGAAACGCTTGGTTTGTTTGAATCGGGAGAAATCGATCGGGCTTTGGCTGAATGCGACCTCTTGAGCCGGAAGATCACGAACTTTGCTAGAAGCCTCGGCTCCTAGCTCTTAGCCCGTTGCTCTTAGCCCTTCGCCCATCAAGGAGTTCAAAAATGTCTGACGAAAGAGTCGAACTCGAGAGGGTGTCACCTCACGAAGAAGCGCCGCTCGTGCGGCCCGGCTACCCGCGAGTGCCTGGCTACCCTGACTCGTTGGCTTATGGTTACGGCAACGCCTACGGTGAGGATGAGGAAGACAGCATTCACCTTCGTGAACTCTGGCGAATCATCCGCAAGCGCCGATGGCTCATCATCTGCGTCACCGTGATCATTACCACACTCGTTACCATCGAAGCATATCGCGCCAAGTCTGTTTATAAGGCGTCGTCGTTCATAGAAATTGGCAAGGAGACGCCAACCGTCCGCTCGGCCGCAAACGGAATGGTGATCCAGGCCGACGACGATCTCTATTATCCTCAACTCAGCATCAACACGAATCTGTTTCGCCTCACAAGTGAGCCGCTCCTCGAGGACGTAGTCGCCGATTTGCACCTCGATAAGAATCCCAAGTTCAGCGAGCCCTCTCAGAGATCATTTTTGGAAGCTGTGCAGGCTGTAATCAACAGGGCCACATTCAAGAAGCCGGAGCCCGAACCTCTGACCACCGTCGGGTCGCTGGTTTCAGGACCGGAAAACAAACAGGCTCGTTCGCAAGAGGAACACGAGAGGCTTGCGCCTTATGTTTCGATGGTCGCCGGAGGATTGCAGGCCGAGCAGGTCAAAGAGACGCGAACGCTCAAAGTCACCTACACCCATACTGATCCTGTCATTTGCGCGGCGGTGGCCAACGGCGTAGCGCAGGACTTCATCGATCAGAACTTCGAAAACAAGACCGAACGATTCACCAGCGCCTCGAAGTGGCTCGACACCACCACCCGCGAGCTTATGGCAAAAGTCGAGCGCGCTGAACAGGACCTGACCGACTACACCAAAGCACACAACATTTTCGCGACCGAAGGTAAAGAGACTCTCACAACCGACAAGCTCTCACGCTTGCACGACCAGGCCACGCGCGCTGAAACCGATCGCATATTGAAACAGTCGGTCTATGAAGTAGTGAAAGCGGGTCGCATTTCTGAATTGCCCGCGGCGTTTTCGGATCCCAAGATCACTACGCTTCAAACCAGGCTCGAAGATCTGCGAGCGAGGCTGGAACAGCTCAACTTGAAGTATGGTCAGGAACATCCGCAAATCGTCGAGGCAAAACTGCAAATCAAAAACACCGAAGCGCAACTCGACGCAAGCCGCAAGGCTTTAGAAGAGAAATTGAAGGGCGAGTACGAACTGGCCGTGCGCGACGAAGCCTCCCTGAAGCAATCGCTCGATCGGGCCAAAGGAGAAGCAGTCAAGCAGAACCAGGACGCGATCCAGTACAACATACTCAAGACCGAAGTCGATACGGCGAAATCCATGTACACCGACTTCCTGAACAAGACCAATCAAGCGAAGGTCGAGGTCGCGCAGCAGCACAACAATATGCGGCTGATTCAACCGGCGCGAACTCCCGGCGGCCCGGTCGGTCCCGGGCGTTTCAGGACAATAGTCATTGGCCTCTTCCTGAGTCTGATCGGAGGTGTGGGACTCGCTTACTTCCTCGAGTACCTCGACAACACAATCAAGACGGTTGAGGACGTTGGCCGCTACGTACAACTGCCGGCGCTTGGCGTGATCCCGGCGATGGCCTCGGCTTCGACGCGCAGGCTGAATGGAAACAGAAGAAGGTCGGGGAACCTAATCGTCGGACGCGAATCAACCAGACAACCCGGCGAGTTCCCGCCCGCCTCCGACAGCTTAACGGTTTTTGACAACCGATCCTCAGCGGCTGAAGCATACCGCGTGGTCAGGACATCGATGCTGCTGTCGGCAGCAGGCAGCCCGCCCAAGACTATACTTGTCACCAGCGGACAAGCCGGCGAGGGCAAGACTACAACCGTAGTGAACACCGCGATCTCTCTTGCGCAGCTTGGTTCGTCGGTGTTGATAATCGACTGCGACCTGCGCCGGCCGGCAACTCACAAGATCTTCGGCGTGAATGGTGATCGCGGTCTATCGTCGTACCTTTCAAGTGACATTCAGATTGACGGGCTGATTCAAAAGCTTCAGATACCAAATCTTTCCTTGATCCCGTGCGGGCCGATTCCGCCGAACCCCGCTGAGTTGATCAGCTCCACGAGGATGAAGGAGATGCTGAAGCTCGTGGCGGGGCGCTACGATCACGTACTGCTCGACTCGCCGCCGTTGATAAACGTCACCGATCCGGTGATCCTCTCGACGCTGGTCGATGGAGTGATCATGGTTGTGCACGGCGGCAAGAGTCCGAGGACAATCGCGCAACGCGCGCGTCAGGAATTGCTGGGAGTCGGCGCGAAGATCTTCGGCGTAGTGCTGAACAACATAGACATGACTCGCGAAGGCTACGACGAATATTACTATTATTACAATCGGTATTACGCGGCGTATGAAGGCCGACAGAACGACGGCCGACAGCCGACAGCCGACGGATAAGCGGTCAGCCGTCGGCGGTCTACGGTCATTCCCATGTACAAATTCCAGAACCTTGAGGTTTATCAACTTGCACTCGCTCATCTGGATTTGTCGTATGCGCTCGCTGAAAAGCTGCCGCGCAGTGGGGAATACAATCTGCGTTCTCAGCTTGTTCGCGCAGCTACCTCGGTTGTGTTGAACATAGCGGAAGGTTCTACCGGTCAGAGCAATCCTGAACAAAGTCGTTTCTTGGGAATGGCGTTGCGATCGCTGGTTGAGACCGTAGCATGCCAGGAAATCGGTGAGCGTCGAAAGTACGTATCCAAAGACGAGATTTCGGAGTTAAGCGAGTGTGGTCACAAGTTGTTTGCAAAGATACAGTCGATGAGAAGGTCGCTCGAAAGATGACCGCAGACAGCCGACCGTCGACCGCAGAAGGACTGCGGGCCGCGGACAGTCTCCCGTCGGCCGTCGGCGGTCAGCCGTCGACAGTCGTTTTTCTCCCGTCCCCCGTCTCCCCTCCTGTCTCCCGTCTCCGGTCTCCGGTCGGCTCTTCGTTCCGCCGTCGCGCGAACATCCTCAGCAAGTTCGTCACCGTCCAGGTTGCCGTCCAACTGATGGGCGTCGCAAGCGGAATCCTGCTGGTCCGCACGCTCAGCCAAACCGAATACGCTTACTTCACTCTCGCCTTCAGCATGATGTCGACGATGAGCATCCTCGCCGATTCGGGGATCAGTATCTCACTCTCGTCGATCGGGGGAAGAGTTTGGAATGACCGCGAACGTTTCGGCCAGTTGATCAACACCGCGCTTCGACTGCGCCGCTATCTGGCGTCGATCGCGGTCATCGCCGTCACTCCGATTCTTGTGTGGCTTTTAATTCGCAGCGGCGCGCCGCGGCTTTACGCTGCGGGCATCACGATCACGTTGCTTGTAGGTCTGAACTATCAGTTGCTGAGCGGGGTGTTGATGATCGTGCCCCGGCTGCATTCACAGATCAAGAGGGTGCAAGCGCTTGACTCGCTGGCTGCTGCAGTGAGGCTCGCATTGCTGGTCGCTGCGTATTTCATTTTCCTTAACGCGGAAGTCGCGGTCGCGGCGACGATCATCAGTGTGGTCGTTCAATATGTTGTTCTGCGTCGCTGGGTGAGAGTCAACGTAGACCTTACGGCCCCGGTGAGCAGTGAAGACCAATCGACGATGCTCGGCATCGTCAAGCATCAGGCGCCCAACGCAGTGTTCTTTTGCTTACAGGGTCAGCTCACTGTTTGGCTGATCAGCATTTTCGGAAGGACTCAAAACATCGCCGAGGTAGGCGCGCTCGGAAGACTAAGCGTTATCTTCTCGGTGATTGGTGCGGTGATGACGAGCATAGTGTTTCCGAGATTCGCACGCTGTCAGTCAGTCAGTGAATTGCGAAAACAGTACTGGCAGGTCGTAACTGCGGCTTTGATTTTCGGCCTTTGCATAGTGATGCCCGCCTTGATTGCGCCCAAAGCATTTTTGTGGATACTCGGCAGCAAGTACGGACACCTGACCAAAGAGCTCCCATTGATAGTTATTGCTGCGGCGTTGAGCTCGCTCGCGGCAGTAATGCAGAATCTCAATGCGGCCAAAGGATGGGTGAAGTACTACTGGGTAAACATTCCGTGCATCATTGTGCTCCAGGCACTCTTGATTTGGCGGTTGGACCTGAGCAGCACCTACGGTGTTCTGCTCTTCGGATTGCTTTCCGGGTTACCGGGGATGGTCTTCAGCGCCGGGATCACATGGTTCCAGCTGTTTCGTCATCGCTCAGCGTTGTAGAAAAATGTTCGGCGACGTTAACGAACTTCTTGAGCGCATCAACGCGGAAGATTTGGTCCTCGACGTCGGAGGGTGGGCGTGTCCATTCAATCGAGCTAACTGGGTATTGGACAGTCAGCCGTATGAAACCAGAGGGTTCTACGAGAATATCGGCTTACCCAAGTCGCAGGGCGGAGACACGGAGCAGTTCAGCGAAGAAACATGGATTCAAAGAGATATTTGCGACAAGGAACCGTGGCCGTTTTCGGACAAGTTTTTTGACTTCTCGGTTTGCTCGCACACTCTGGAGGATATCCGCGATCCCCTATATGTGTGTTCTGAGTTAATCAGAGTTTCGAAGAGGGGTTATATCGAAGTACCTTCCAGGGTCATCGAGTCTTGCCGTGGACAAGAACAAAAAAAGATGGCCGGACTATCGCACCATCGATGGCTGGTTGAAATCGCTGACAACCACATTCAATTCACAATGAAGTACCACGCCATACACTCTCAGTCCGAATTCTCCTTCCCCGCTTCTTTTGCAACGGGGCTGTCCCAGAGAGAAACGATTTCGTTCTTGTATTGGCACCACAGCTTCACATATGCCGAAACTCAGATTAACGGCGCAGAGAACGTTTACAACGACCTGCGCTCCTTCGTTGAACAAAGATATCGGTACCCCAATCGAATTCTTCTCGTTAGAGCACTGTTGCGAAATCTTAATCGGGGTGTTGAAGCTGTGAAACGCAGATTGAATTGGGCGAGACGGCTGCAGCCATGATTCTCTCGTACAACGAGAAGCTCAAGTTTGGACATTTTAGCAGAGCGAGCAAGGGAACTCCGTCAGGAGTTCAACGTTTGTAGTCAACGTCGCAGTCGTTTGCGCGAACTCCGTCAGGAGTTCAATGTGGCGCTTGAGCAAGCACACACATCACTCCTGACGGAGTAAGCAGACCAAGCCGCTCGTTACTACAAACATCGCACCCGTACGGGGTGCACTCTCTCGTACAGCGAGAGGGCCCAGTCAACTTACTAAGGTTAAACAAATCCCCACGTATCAAGTGAAGGTCGTGCACATAACGCCAACCTACTTCGATGACTCCTCGCTTATCGGAGGAGGTGAACGCTACGCAACCGAACTGGCATTTTGGATGTCCCGAGTCGTAGACACCACGCTGGTGAGCTTCTCCTCGGAGCGCAGGTCTTATAGCAAAGACAATCTGAAGGTCGAACTCTATCCGGTCAAACGTCTCATTCACGGGAATCCGGTCAACCCGCTTAGCTTTCGTTATCTCCGTTCGATCTTTGATGCAGACGTCGTGCACATTCATCACGTCCATACGCTGGTCTCCGATCTAGCTTGTATTGTTGCCTCGCTGCTCGGCAAGCGCGCGTTCGTGACGGACTACGGCGGAGGCGGCAGCCTGACTCTTAACAAGAGGCTTCCGGTGTTTGAGGGCTATCAAAACGCAATCGCGTACTCTCGCTTCGGCCTTGATTTTCTACCGCCCGAGTTGAAACGAAAAGCGGTGCTGATAAAAGGCGGGATAGATAGCGAACGCTTCTGCCCAAATGGAAACAAGAAGCGTGAGAAAAAGATTCTGTATGTTGGCCGACTTCTACCGCATAAGGGAATCGACTATCTGATCGAAGGGTTCCGTCTGTTGGACCGTTCAGATTATACGTTGAGGATAGTCGGGCGTGTATATAACGCAGAGTACTACGAGTATCTGAAACGATTGAGTTTCGGGTTGAACATCGAGTTCATTCACGACGCGGACGATGAGCGATTGATACATGAGTATCGGACCGCGCGAGTGACGGTGTTGCCGTCGGTTCATACAAGCTACAACGGCAATCACACTCGAGTTCCCGAGTTGATGGGTTTCACATTGCTCGAGTCTCAGGCATGCGGAACGCCCGTGATCTGCACGGACGCGGGAGCGATGAGTGAGTTCGTGGAGCCAAACGAAACGGGCTTCGTTGTTGCCTCAAATTCCGGCGAGCGAATAGCAGAGGCGCTGAAAAAAGTGATTGCGGGGTCCTTGATCAATACCGACGATCAAGGACTGTTCCGTCGTTGGGTAGAGACTCTGAGCTGGCCCAAGGTCGTGAATGCACATTTACGCACCTACACGTCCGCCCAGTAAGCCGCTGTAAATCATATGGCGCATCCGATGAGCACCAGAGTTGAAGCGCTTTGCGAAAGCACCACGGATCGAACGCTCAATGCGTCCGAGCCATGTTTTATTTGCGCCGGCGAGCTAAAGGAGACTCAACCTTTTGGTGACAAACCCAAAGTCGTCCGCTGTCGAGCTTGTGGAACTGAGTCACTCAGACCCCTGCCTTCACCAGAAGACTTGCGAGAGCATTATCGGGATTACTCGTTAACCAAGTCCTCTGACGAGCAAATTCTTCTTCTCGCCTCTATGGGTATCGAGACGCTCAAGTTCTACTTAGGAAAAACCGATTTGGCGGACAAACCTCGCCGCGACATTCGATTCCTGGACGTTGGATTCGGCAACGGCGCCGGCTTATTCGCGGGCTCAATGCTTGGCTTCCAGTCCTACGGAGTTGATCTGGACTCAGTATCCGTGACGAGCGGAACCGACTTTGCGCGGAAGCACGGTCTCAGAGTGACCTGCGTCGAAGGAACACTCGCTACGCTAGCAGGACACACGGTGCGGTTTGATCTCGTCAAAGCGTCGCAGATTCTCGAGCACGTCCTTGACCCGCTACGCTTCATCAACGAGATTTCCGCCCTTCAGCCGGAAGGCGGTTACTTGATAATTGAATGCCCTAACAACGAGGCTGCGTTCTGGTGGCTCAAGAACAGAACGCGAAAGTTGTTTGGTCGTTTGAACTATTACAATTCGCTCAAGTTGCAAGAGCATCTGTGGGGCTTCAACAAGAAGAGTCTCTCGCTCCTGTTGAAGAGGGCGGGTTATCGCTCGATCATGGTTCGAGATTACGCCGCGGGCAATGCGATCTTCGAGCCTGAGTCCGTGCTTTGGTATCCGACTCTGCCTGGCGGGCTGCGCCACAGCATAGCGAACCGAACCTGGGAGGCTCTCATGTATGCATGTGTTCGAGCTTTCGATTCCATTGCGTCTTATCTCTGGCATAGAGGGACCGGTCTTGCGGTGCTGTGTCAGAAGCAGGATTCCGCAATTTGATGAAAATTCTTTTTTGCAGCCAAACTCATTTGAGCAAGGAGCTTGGAGCCGCAAAGGTCCTGATTGAACTTGCCGAGGAGTTGGAGCAAGTGGGATGGCGCTGTACGCTGTTGAGCAGGAGCGATGTCTCGCCCAGCTTAAATGGAAGAAGCAACTATCCAGAAAATCTCCGACGCTACTTGATCGCACATGCTCGCGAGTATGATGTCGTCGATTATGATCATCACCATTTACCGTTCCCGAGACACGAGTTCCCGGAACAGACGCTTTTTGTCGCCCGGTCCGTATTGCTCTGGGATCACTTCCGAAATATTTCCCTGCCTCAAGAGAACAGCTTCAAGGAAAGAGTACGCTCCCTGGTTTTTGGAATGAAGGAGGCAAAGAGACGCGAAAGGGTGGATAGGCTTGCGCGAGTTACGGTGAGTGAGGCAGATCTAATCAATGTAGCAAACTATGATGATCAAGCCGCGCTATTGAGAATCGGAATACCGCAGGAAAAGATAGCAGTGATACCCTACGGCATAAGCCGCGCCAGCCGAGACAGCTTCGACACCGTATCAAGTGCCGTGCCTTCGGCTCCCAAGATAGCTTTTGTTGGAACCTTCGACAATCGAAAGGGCTCAACGGATTTTCCTGAGATCGTGGAGGCGGTTTGCCGGGCTGTTCCCGGAGCGAGTTTTAGGCTGCTGGGAACCGGCAGAGATGAACGCACGGTACTGGCGAGCTTTCCTGCGCGACTTAGAAAGTTAATCGAGGTCGTCCCGAGATACGCTCCTGCCGACCTTCCAACCCTTCTGGCACCGTGTTCGGTGGGAGTCTTCCCATCTTACATCGAGGGCTTTGGCTTGGGCGTTGTGGAAATGCTTGCCGCTTCGATACCGGTGATCTCCTACAATTCTCCCGGACCGCCGATGATGCTGCCGCCGGAGTATTTGGTAGAACGAGGGAATACAAAAGCGATGAGTGAGAGAGTCATCGAATTGCTCACCGACAAACGCCGCCTCGCTGCCGCTCGTGTCTGGTCGAAGCGCCAGGCCCAGCCATTTAGTTGGAGGGTTATCGCTCAACAGACTAGTGACCTTTATCTGGAGCATATTCGGCGGAAGTACTTAGAGACACTGTGAGTATGTCGGAGACAAGCACTGGAAGAGAAACTAGTGATCGTATAGCTCTGGGCGTTAGCTACTTCTACCGCCCGTGGTCGACCTATCGATACTTGGAAGACGCCTTCCGTAGTTTTTGCGAAGTCCGTTATTTCGGTACTTCATACAAGAACAGACCGGGCTATGCTCCGGATCACAACATACTCGATTCGGTGGAGAAGGCTGGCGCCGATCTCGCTGGGTTCGTTTCTACTGAGGATTGCTTGTTTGAGGCAATCACAAGAATGGAATGTCCTACGGCAATCTGGATCGGTGATTATTGGCCCGGCTACTACCACAGCCTGCGGTACGCTCGCCTGTTCGATCACGTCTTCATGTCGCAAAGAGACTGGTTGGGCGACTTCAGCGCAGCCGGTTGTAAGCAAGTCCATTGGCTACCATTCGCCTGTGATCCACAAATCCATCGCGATCATCAACTGGAACGAAAATATGATGTCGGTTTTGTCGGCCACGTAAACCTGGCCAGCCAACTCGAGCGGCTTCGACTCTTAACCGAATTATCTCAGCGCTATCACATGAATGACTTTTCCACGCCGGCTTATCTTGACGAGATGGCGAAGGTTTATAGCCAATCTAAGATCGTGGTCAACATGGGGTACCGCGGCAATTTCAACATGCGGGTATTTGAAGCGATGTCGTGTGGTGCTCTGCTATTGACGGAGGATACGGGAAACGGACAGAGGGAACTGTTCTCTCCTGGCGTTCATCTCGACATCTACAGAGACAAGACAGAGCTGTTTCACAAGATCGACTACTACTTGGCGCACGAAGACGAACGTAAGGGGATTGCCGAGGCGGGTCAGCGCGAAGTTCTAACAAGGCATCGTTACACCGATCGAGCGAGGACGATCACGAACGTGATTCAGCACCACCCGTTACAGCGAGGCAGAGCTACAGACAGAGATGAGATCTTAAGGATATACGCGTTATTTCATTCACGGCGTCGACGTGTCGATCTCTTATTGAAGTCGTTTGCGCGTTCACGTTGCTCAATATCGACTCGCATGTACATCGGGGCGCGGCTCTTAAAGTCTATGGAGAACACGCTCCGTGCATGAACGAAACAGAGGGCTATGGGAAGTAGAATGTTGGCACCAACAAGTATCCCGCTCAAAGTTCCTTCTCGGAAATGAACCTCAGAACAAGACTAGTAAACTCTATTAAGCTGCTGCAGCGGTCGCGGTTCCACTACTACCGTATGCGCATGGTCGAACCACCGTTCTGGCTGTCAGCGAACGGAAGAACTTGTCGTGTCGCTGCCGGTAACGAATTAGGGGCCGGCAGTTGTTATTCGGAAGTGGCAATAGAGGATTGTTATCGCATCTTCAGTTACTCGAAGCGAGCCAAACCAAAGGTGATAGTCGATATTGGCGCGAATATAGGAATGTTCAGCAAGCTTTGTTCAATGCTTTTTCCAGAAGCTGACATCTACGCATACGAACCGAATCCCTCAGCCTTGAACTGGCTTCGACAGAATGCTGCTGGGACGCGGATCCAGGTTCGGCCCGTTGCCGTTGCCGAATCATCCGCCGTTGCGAAACTAGATACGTCTTGCGATTCGACGATTGGACGGGTAGTTCTTGAAGGCGATCTTTCAGTTGATTGCGTTGCATCCTCTGAGGTCGGCGACGGTCGTGAAATAGACTTATTGAAGATGGACTGTGAAGGCTCGGAATGGTCAGTTCTGAGTGATCCGTCATTGCTCAAACGCACTCGCGAATTCTGTCTCGAGTATCATTTGTTCGATGGTCGCACTGTGGAGGAGATGAGAGCGCTGATTGCGCAATCGGGGCACCGCATAGTGAGCCTGGGACATACACAAGAAGGCGGAAAGTTCGGAGTAATTCGTTCTGTGAGGTTTGATAGTTGCGAACTGATGCAACAGCGTGAACATTAACCATTGGATTCGACACCCATTCTCCTTTGCTCGGAGAGTCTGGTACTTTTTTTATGAACTGGCGCATCCCACGGAACCGTTTCTGGCTCCCGCCGCCATTCGATTCCTCGACGAGGCGTTACCCCGGGACGGAGTCGGCCTGGAGTGGGGGAGCGGCCGAAGTACTCAGTGGTTCGCCCCGCGGCTCCGCACTCTTATTGCAGTTGAACACGACGCGACGTGGTATGAACAGGTCCGGAGTCAGCTTGGCGAATCCCTGCTTCCCAAGGTCGACTATAGGTTGATTCCTCTCGAGCATTCGCCCGACGAGCCAACACACCCGATTTACGATCCTGTGCCCCGGTACATCACCTTTGTGGAAGAGTTTCCAGATGAGCATTTCGACTTCATCGAGATCGACGGTCACTACAGACAAGCGTGTGTGCTCCCTGCCCTACGGAAGTTGAAGCGCGGTGGCCTCTTATTGGTAGATGATACAAACTGGTTGCCGATCGAGGAGTGGGGCGTTCCGTCAACGTGGCCGATCGTGCACCAGAGCGTCAAGATCAATACCGTGACCTCGGTTTGGCGGCGCCCTGTTAAATGAGAATTCTCTCGCTTTCGACATGCCGACTTGATCCACTTCTTGGTTCAGGCAAGACTCGCCTGAGATGGACCCAGGGTCTGCGCAATTTGGGGCATACGGTTGATGTGGCTGAACCGCACGAATATGAAGTCTTGCATTGGATGCGAAGAGCAGTGAGATACCGCCAGGCGTTGGGAGCCTGCGGCTTTGTAAAGCAGAAACTCCGAGCCGGTGGCTACGACCTGATTGAGTTCTTTGGAGGCGAGTTCGGGTTGATAACGTGGCAGCTCTCAAGACTAAAAGAGCGACCGCTCATAGTCGCGCATACTGATGGGTTGGAGTTGCTTGCGAGTGAACGAGAGCGTGCCTATAACCCGCCACGATCTTCGATGGCGCACGCGCATTCGTGGTACTGGAAGCAAACTCACGAGCGGCTCTCTCGGGCGGCTTTCGTTTACGCGGATGCTTTCGTCACCGGCTGCGAGCTGGACCGCGAATACGTTATCGAGCACATCATCTTTGAGCCAGAACGGACGGCGGTCGTTGAGCCGGGATTGGATAATGAATATCTCGAAATACCATTCACCGGAAAGAAAGAACATCGGGTCGCTTACACAGGGTCGTGGATCTCGCGTAAAGGAATCGACAAGGTGACGACTGTGATGACCGAACTCTTAACCCGTGATCGACAGCTTCGCTTTGACGCTTATGGAACAGGCGGCAACCGCGAGGCCGTCTTGGCTTCGTTCCCCGCCTCTGTGCACGATCGCATCGTGGTGCACGGCCGTTTGTCCAACGAACAACTCGCCGAAGCAATGGCCCGAGCCAAGGTCTTCTTATTCCCTTCGCAGTATGAAGGCTTCGGGATGGCGCTCAGTGAGGCGATGGCATGCGGTTGCGCAGTGGTGACTACGCCTACGGGCTTTGGCGCTGAGTTGCGAGACGGCGTGGAGGCTTTTGTGTGCGGCTTCGATGATGTTGAAGCGATGAAGCGCGGCGTACTGAGATTGTTGAGCGATGAGCAACAAAGACTGAGCATCGCTCGGGCGGGATGGGAACGAGTGCGAGGTCTCAGATGGGCTTCGAATATCAGGAAACTGGAAGCGACGTATGAGGGTTGGGTTGCGGAATGGCGACAGCGTGATTGGAAGCCTGAACGACAATACGCTTCCACCGCCTTACGCTAATCGATCGAATACGCGTCCTTGTGTGACAACCCCGATGGGGTTGAGTCCCGTAGCCCACGGTTGCCGTACTCGGCTACCTTGGGACACGGTCGTAATATGAGCCAAACCCCAACGGGGTTGTGGCTTTCTCGGGAATTAATACGACTGTCGGTTCTCGTTCATCATTCGATTCGTCCAGGGATTCGTACAGGCCACAACCCCGTTGGGGTTGGTTGGATCGCGCGGATTTGTATCTGAGCGTAGCTGAGTACAGGAATTGGGCACTTGCGTTGGAGGGACGACACGTTCTTGGGATTGAAGTGGATTTCGTCCCTTCGAGGCTTGGCACTAGCGGTTGTGACCGGCGGACCCCAGGGCTTTACGCTCTGGGCTACTAGATTGTGGTCCTTCGGAACTTCCGTGGGCCGTTGAGGGCGCATTCGATGAAACTCACAAGTACCGAAGTGCTGCCAATGGAAAGCCATGGGCAAGGCTCCTGTTATGCGATCTTCGGTAGGCGCCCCGAAAATTACACGATGAATATCGAATTGCGAGCGCCGAAGGCGCGACGATGGAAAAGCCAGGGGCCAACGCCCCTGGTATGCGACGCAAAAAAATGACAAGCCTTGAAGGGGCGAAATGAAATGCCTCAATCACTGTCTTCGATCCTGGTTCACCTCGTCTTCAGCACGAAGAATCGCGAGCCGTTCATAACTCCCGAATTGGAGGTGGAACTACACAGGTACATGGCCGGAATCTTCCGCGAGCTAAAATCACCTACGCTGTCCATCGGCGGAACGGATGATCACATACATATCCTGCTCGCGCTTTCCCGAACTGAAACGATGGCCAATCTCGTTGAGGAGGCTAAGACCTCGACGTCGAAATGGATCAAGACCAAGGGCCGGCAGTACCGCGGGTTTCATTGGCAGTCGGGATACGGTGCGTTCTCGATCGGGCAATCAAATGTCCCTGCGTTGAAGCGCTACATATCAACGCAGAGGGAACATCACGCGCACAAATCATTTCAGGCTGAGTTGAGATTGCTTTGCAAACGGTACGGCGTTGAACTGGATGAGCGGTACGCGTGGGATTGAGAAGCGCCGAAGGTGCGGAAATGTGGGCAACGCCCCTGGTAAGAAGGTGGCAAACATCACAATTTCGCCCTTTCAGGGCTTGCGGGTCGCCATACGCCAGACCCGGGGCGTTGCCCCGGGCTATTACATTTCGCCCCTTCGGGGCTTGCTGGACATGAACATAATGGCGTGACACCAGGGCGATGCCCTGGGCTATTACATTTCGCCCCTTCGGGGCTTGCTGACATGAACATAATGGCGTGACACCAGGGCGATGCCCTGGGCTATTAGATTTCGCCCCTTCGGGGCTTGCTGACATGAACATGATGGCGTGACACCAGGGCGGTGCCTGGGCTATTACATTGCCGCTCCTTCGGAGCTCACGGCACGCACGCTTCAAACATGCACTTAACCGCGATCATTCCTCGTCTGCCGCCGGTCGTTGACGGAATCGGAGACTACGCGTTGTCTCTCGCACGATTGTTGAGAGACAACGTGGGCATTACTACGCGATTCATCGTCACTGATCCGGCGTGGACGGGCCCCGACTGCGGCGAAGATTTCGAAATCAGGCAACTCACTTCGCATTCATCCGACGAACTGCTCAACCTTTTAGCGGTTGATTCGGACACGTTCGAGCAAGTCCTGCTTCACTACGAAGGCTACGGCTACGCGCAACGAGGATGTCCGGTGTGGCTGGTGACCGCGTTGGAGAGATGGCGCCAGGAAAAGAACGAGCGACGGCTGATCACGATGTTTCATGAGTTGTATGCGACGGGGCCGCCGTGGACGAGTTCATTCTGGCTGTCGCCGCTTCAGAGGAATCTGGCGACGCGGTTGGCTCGATTGAGCGATCAATGGTTGACGAGTCTCGAACCGTACGCGCGTGCGGTTCAACAAATGAGGGGAGATGCATCACCGGTCAACCATCACCTCGCTGTCTTTTCGAGTATAGGCGAGCCGAAATCGACGCCGCCGTTGAAGGAGCGCGCGCGAAGACTCGTGGTGTTCGGCACGCGCGGGCGGCGAATCGAGGTCTACAAAAAATCGTCAGCGGATCTGAATCGAATCAGCGCCGCTTTGGGCATCGAGGAGATTGTCGATATCGGCCGCCCAATAGAAGAGAATTTTTCTAGAGGTCTGCTGGTGCGGTCGTCGGTCTTCGGTCTGCTGTCCGCCGCTGACGTGAGCGAGCTTCTGCTCGACTCTGTTGCGGGCGTCATCGATTATCCCGCTTCGCTACTTTGCAAGTCGACAATCTTCGCGGCGTATTGCTCTCATCGAATGATTCCGATAGTCGCTAATTATGGCGATGGACAATCGTTGGACGTATTGGCGGCAGGCGCGCATTACTGGCTCACTAGTATTGAGAGCGAACAAATGAGTTTGGAGACGGGCCAGTCGATTGCCGATCGCGCGTTTGACTGGTATCAGACGCATAACCTCTCAGTGCATGCGAGAACACTCGCCGACTTTCTCATGCCGGCGAAGCTTGCCACTCACATTTAATGTCGGATAGTCGCGCGGTTAGGACTCTCATCGGGCATGGCGGCGTCGATGTCGGATTGCGATGTTTGGGTTCGCTTCTTCGTTTCAGCGCGGACCCGATCAGCTTGGTGATTCACGACGACGGCACGCTTACGATTGAGGACCGAGAGACTTTGCTTGCTGCTCTTCCCGGTTCCGCAATCGTGAGCCGCGAAGAAACAGACGCATGCGTTCAACCACTGCTCGAACGCTATCCATACTGTCGCGAATACCGTGTGCGGCACCCGTTGGCGCTCAAGCTCCTGGACATACCGCTTCTCGCGTCGGATGAACTGGCCTATTGTGATAGCGACATTCTTTTTCTGAAACGATTCACGCGGTTGTTTGAATGGGCGGACGGCGATCGTTCGCCAATTTTCATGAGGGATGTGCAGGACGCCTACGCGCTGCGGCCCTGGCATATTTCCCCGTTCGGCAAGATAGGGATTGCACAACGCATCAACTCGGGGCTCATCTTCTATAAGACACAGAATTATGATCTTGATTTCGTCGAGTGGTTCCTCGGAAGGCCCGAGCTCGCGAGCGTGTTCCGCAAGCGCCAGCACTCAATCGAGCAGACTTGTTGGGCCGCGCTCGGATGGAGGGCGGGTTGCCGCGTATGGGATTCCAGTCAACTGATGCTTGCAAACCCGGAAATGCGCGGCCTGTCAGCGGACACGGTTGGCATTCACTTCGTCGCATCTTATAGAGGCAGGCTTAAGGAATTCCCGTTGGACAATGGCGATGCGAGGAGGGATCCAGTTGATATTCGATCGAGCAAGGCCGGGGGAATTTCGCTGATTAGCATGTTGATCGACGAGGTCAAGAGAAGACTTTGATTTAGCTTTAGAACGAGCTGCGAGATACTGGGGTACCTGCGATTGAGTAACGACAAAAGGCCACAGGTGCGATGGCGGTCCTTGGGTCCGCCTGTTGAAGAGTTTATGGGCGCGTTATGACAGAGTCGACGATCAATCTTTCTCACGAGAGCGTGCCGGATCGCGGTCAGAAGGAAGAGATCGCTCCTGCGAGAAAGAAACCATCCGACAAGAGAACAATTCTGAATGTATTGATCATCAGTGCGCTCGGGGTTGTGGCGGTATATGCGATCACTAAGCTAAAGATCGAGCTGGGATTTCTCACTCCGATTGGAGGCGTCCTCGCCGTTTGGCTGGCAGTCAAGTCCTGGCGAGACCTTGAGTTTGGCCTCAAGGCGATTCTGGTCGTTGTTGTTATCGAAGGCGCGCTTCGCAAGTGGTTTTTGCCATCGCTCTCCGAGCTGGTTTATTTCTACAAAGACGGCCTCACGGTTATCGTTCTGATTGCTTATCTGTCAAAGCGTCGCAAGCCGCCTCTGCGGATACGAAAGGATCTGAAGCTGCTGAGAATCATCGTAACGGTGTTTACCGCCTATGCGCTCACGACTGTGTTTAATCCGGACGCACCACATATCGTGATCTCATTACTGGGCCTGAAGGCTTATTGTCTGTACATACCGCTGGCTTTCATAGTGCCCAGAGTCTTCGCTGACAAGGAGAAGCTCGTTAAATTCCTCAAGTGGTACTCGATTCTGGTATTGCCTGTTGCGATCATTTCGGCGATTCAGTTCCTCGATTCGAGTCCCCAGGACACAATCAACCAGTATGCGTGGCGGGAAGGCGCACTAGGTAGCGGGGCGGCGTCCGGGCAAGTCGCTCAATTCTTTGACGCCAGTGGTCGACACTTCGTAAGGGTCACAGGGACTTTTTCTTATGTATCGGGGCTATCTGTTTTCCTACCGATAATGTTCGCTCTCCTATTGGGCTTGACCTCATTGAAATCGACTCGCGTCAACTCTCGGTTGCTGACGTGGGTTTATTACGCGGCGTTCGGAGCAACCGTGGTTGCTTCGTTGATGACCGGGAGTCGAGGGGCCGTGCTGGCCATCGTGCTGGTCGGTTGCTTCTTCTACTGCTTCGCTTCCGGGAAGAACCTGTTTCGCCGAGTCAGGCATGTTGCAATAGTCGCGGCGCTCATCTTCGTAGCGGTGACGGTCTTCTTTCCGCAGGCCTACGCCGCTTTTGCCAACCGAGCATTCGGTTCGGGTGAGAAGAGTGAAGAGGGAATATCTCGCATGCTCATCGCGGTCTCTGTGCCATTTAATGAGGGGGGCGAAGCGGGGTTCTTTGGATACGGGATTGGCATAACTCAGAACGCAGTAGGAACCATTACAAAGGCGCTCTCGGTGCCCGCTCCGCCGCAGCTCGCTGTCACTCCGGAAGCAGAGCCCGGTCGGGTGATGATCGAGATTGGGATACTGGGGTTCATATTGTATACGCTGATTCGAATTGGGATTCTACTAACGCTTTGTGGAGTTTGTTTGAGGATCCGTGATCGGGAATCAAAGGCGCTCGCGATTGCGATCCTGGGGGTAGTAGTAGTGATGGTTTTGGCGGGTGGGGCCGTGATAAACCACACCCAGGCCGTGTACCTGTGGTTCATGGCAGGCTTGCCCCTGGCGCTTTACAACGGTGAGCGTTTGCAAATGAGAAGACAGGCGCCGCCGATTCAAGCTTTGACGATTCCAGCGACCTGGCCGGCTTCGAACGAAATCGCATCAGATGGAGCTCAACAGTGGAAGAGATAGAATTGCGACCGCCTAAGGTGGTGCTCATCTCGTCACAGCCAATTCAAAACTCAGCCTCTCTCCAGGCAATGGCGAGCGATTCGCGAGTCGATATCACGACAGTTTACTGCAGCCTTCCTGACCCAAAGCTCTGGCGAGATCCGGAGCACCTTACAAAAGACGCGTTCGATCTTCCTCTGCTCGAAGGCTATTCATGGGTTCACGCGCGAAACTATTCTCCGTTTCCCCGGCTCGGAAAATTCTACGGATTGATAAACCCCGGAGTGATAAAGCAAGTCTCGAGAGCCGACTGCTGCATCGTGTACGGCCACGCCTACATCAGCTTTTGGCTCGCGATCGCTGCCGCGAAGTTGTTGGGTAAGCCGGTGCTGATCGGAACGGATGCGACTTCGTGGCAGACTCAAAGCGGTGCGAACTGGAAGATCTCTCTGAAGTCCTCACTGAAGACGAAGCTATTCCCTTTCTTCTACAAGCGAATCGCAAGCCTCGTGCTCGTTCCTTCCACTAATTCCAGGCGCTTCATTTGCTCTATGGGGGTCCCCGAGGAGCGAGTGATATTGACTCCTTATGTGGTCGACAATGAATCGATAGCGGCGCGCGCAGCGCAAACCGATAAAGAGAAAATTAGAAATGAATGGATGATCCCCGGCGACGCTTGCGTCGCCTTGTTCTGCGCAAAATTTCTCGAGCGCAAGCGGCCGCACGACGCGGTTCGAGCATTCGCCGAGGCCAACGTCTCGAACAGCTACCTGGTGATGGTGGGAGACGGGCCCCTGACAGAATCAGTAAAGAGCGAGGCCAAGCGTCTGGGGATCATCGATCGCGTCCGGTTCACGGGTCTGGTCAAGTATTCGCGGCTGCTCGAGTTTTACGCTTCGAGCGATGTTCTGCTGTTCCCATCGGAGCGCGAACCCTACGGGTTGCCGGTCAACGAAGCGATGATCTGCGGAATCCCAGCGATCGTGAGCGATCGTGTTGGCGCCGGTTATGATCTTGTTTCGGATGGCGAGACCGGTTTCGTTTATCGCTGCGGCGATGTGAGCGCGCTTGCGAAAATATTAAGCGACGTTCTGCCCGATCGCTTGTTGCTGAAATCCATGGGCGAGCGAGCGAGCAACCGGATGACGAGCTGGTCGCCGGGCGTCAATGCAGAAGCGACGATTCGTGCAGTGGAGAAAGCGATCGGCAATTTGCGGTTAGCGGTAACCGCTTGAGACATTAACTGCCCCCACCGGAGCTAACAACTTGAAATTCCCCGACTCGAAGTCACAAGTGAGGATATTACTGTTCACGAAAGCCTTCTATCCGATGGTGGGAGGGATAGAGACCGTCACCGAGACGATGGCCGAGCTTTTCAATAAGCTTGGATATGACTGCGAGGTGCTCACTACGATTGAGAATCCCGAGCCGGACATCTTTAGCTACAAAGTCCACAGGAAGCCGGGCTTTCTAAAGACGATCAAGCTGATTCGTAATGCTGACCTCGTAGTATCGAAGGGCGCGTCACTCGCACTTGTGCCTTATTGCGTGCTGGTTGGAAAACCTTTCGTGTGGATACACTCGGGTTATCAGGCAAGCTGCGTTGATGGACTCGGTTGGGTTGACGGCGAGCCCGCGCCGATGACTCCACGAGCTTCGCTTGAGTTCCACTACAAGCGGAGTGGTCTGCTTTTCACTGTTGTGGCGGCATTCAAATTATTCATCCGGCGCTTTGCGTGCAAACATATCGTCAAGATGAATGTCGCGGTCAGTGATTGGGTGGCGATGCGACAGCCGTTCGATAAGCAGATTCGAATTCACAATCCATTCCCGATCTATCGCTTTGGCGAGGAGGCTCGTGCCAGGTCCCGCGCAGCGTATCAATTCGTTTACCTTGGGAGACTGGTCAGTGAGAAAGGTGTGGGCACGCTTATACGAGCCTTCGGCCTGGTCAGAAAGCAGAATCCGGGCACGCCGCTGAAGCTGCTTATTATCGGCGAGGGCAACTGGCGCAGCCATCTCGTCGATCTGACAGAGGCACTGAGCCTTGAAGACCACGTCGTCTTTGCTGGACGCAAGACGGGCCAGGAATTGATCGACTTGCTCCAGCAAGGCGAAATCGCGGTCGTGCCTTCTGAATGGGAGGAGCCGATGGGTGGCGTCGCTCTTGAATTATTGGCAGCGGGGAAGCCTGTGATTGTCTCGAAGAATGGAGGACTCGCCGAGTGTGTCGGCGATGCGGCGCTGCTGTTTGATAACGGCGATCACGTCATGCTTGCCGATTGTATGACGCGGCTCCTTAACGACCAGAAGCTGAGAGCAACCTTGCTTGAGAACGCAAAGGCCCAGGTGAAGAAGTTCGATCCTGAGAGGCTGATCCGTCGATACATCGATTTGTTTGCTTATGTGTTAGGCGAGAGCAAGGAGTTGAAGAGCGCAGACCCGTCGGCGAACGCGCCCGGCCGCGAGGCGGAGTTCAAATTGAGCACAATGAATGAAAGGTGACGAGGTAAACGTATCAGCGCCGCATCGTAGCGAGCCCGCGCAGCGGGCGACAGCTTCTCGGCGCATCTGTTCGGGAAACGTGGCGCCCTCGAATTCTCTGTCGCCCACTTCGTGGGCTGGCGTTCTGAAATCCTGTCGTTCCCAGGGCTCCCGGACTCGCCCTGGGCTTTACGCTGCCGCCCACTTCGTGGGCTCGTCGTCGTTTTCGCAGCGTACCAAATACGTGGGCTCTCTCTAATATGATCGTCGCTCAAACTGCCGTTGACGAGTACACCGACATACAGGCCCTCAAGGTCGTCGTGTCACATCCGCATGGCAATCCAAACAGCTATCACGCCGCTTTGGCGCTTTCTGAGATCGGCTGGCTTGACCAATTCGAAACGGGAATCCTCAATGGCTCAAAAGCCCTGCGCGTGCTTAGCCGCTTTGCGTCGATTGTCGACCAGCGGGCCAGCAATAGAACCTTCGCACAAATTCCAAACGGCAGAAAGAAAACGCATCGCATCTTCGAAGTTCTCGCGCGCGCCGGCAGAAAGCTAAAGCCCCGCGGTCTCACTTCGGAGATCAACTGGTATGACGTGCTCTTCAGCGGGCACGACTTTCAAGTGTCCGGATCTCTCGGGAAAGATCTAAATGCAGTCTTCGCTTACGAGGATGCAGCGCGGCGAACTTTTAGAGCGGCCATACGAGCAGGTGCGACTACCCTATACGAGCTGCCGCTCGGTTATTACAAAGCGGTCGCGCGCGATATCAACCGAGGGCGAGAAGACTGGCCTGCGCTCCAGCCAGGCCCATACGCGGAGCCGGTTTGGAAACAACTGCGAAAAGACGCCGAGCTGGCTCTGGCTGATGTGATAGTTGTCGCGAGCGACTGGGCTCGCGAAAGCCTGAGCCTCAGCGACAAAGCATCAAGCAAACCGATTGTGCTCGTACCGTACGGTTCGCCAGTCGACGAAATATCGCCTCGATCACAAGCCCCTGGCGGACCTTTCACCGTTCTATTCGCCGGACAGGTCGGACTTCGAAAAGGTGTCCCGTATCTCATCGAGGCGTGGGAAAAACTCAACCTTCGCGATGCGCGGTTGTTGCTTGCCGGATCGATGAATCTTTCACGCGAATACCTGCGCGAACACGCGGCGAGCTTTGAATATCTGAGCGCATTGCCGCGCGCGGAACTGATCGACCTGATGGCCACGGTTGATCTGTTCGTGTTTCCTTCGCTAGCCGAAGGATTCGGTCTTGTGATCGGTGAAGCGATGGCCCTGGGCGTGCCGGTCTTGACGACTAAGAATACCGGCGGACCATCGCTGATAACCGATGGCATCGAAGGGTGGTGCGTTCGTGCTCACCACGTCGAGCCGTTGATCGAGCGAATCGAGTGGGCTTATCAAAACCGCGATCACCTTTATGAAATGGGAAAGCGAGCGAGGCAAAGAGCAGAGCAATGGACCTGGGCAGACTACAGGCGGAAGTTGGTTGCCGAGCTTTCTCCGTTGATTGCGAACCGTGCGGACGTTGAAAACGTTCGCGCAAAGCTCGCAAAGCTACAACGCAAATGAAGTCTCGAGATAAGCGAGTCCTGTTAGTTTTGCCCGAAGTCTTTGGCGCGACCGGCGGAATACAGATGTTTTGCCGCTCGTTGTGTCTCGCAGCCGGGAGCTGGGCCGAGAAGAACGATGTCCTTCTGGATGCGTTGGTACTCAACGACTGTGTCGCTCCGGACTCCCGTTACGTCAATGGAGGGTTCAACCAATTTGTGACGGCCGGCAAGAACAGAACGCGCCTCGCTGCAAGCTATCTCAAACGCGTCCTACCCAACGCTCCTGATCTTGTTGTCTTCGGTCACATCGGTTTATCAAAGCTCGCGGTATTGCCCGCCGTCCGGCTGCGAAAGTCATGCATCGTGGCTTATGGAATAGAGGTGTGGCGATCGCTGCCGTCAATGGAAGCCAAGGCGCTGTCGAAGGCCGATGCAGTTCTTGCGATCAGCGACTACACCGCTCGCGAGTTGTTCACTCGACATTCGGTAGCGAGCGAAAGGGTCAGGATAATTCAGCCGTCGCTAGATCCTTATTGGACGCCGGACGAACCCGCTCAGGAGTCTGGCAACCCACCGATCATTCTGACGGTCGCACGATTGAGCAGTGGTGACAACTACAAAGGTGTAGACAGTGTGATAAAGAGCCTGCCCGCGGTGGTGGAGCAGATCGGGCGAGTCGAATACAGAATCGTAGGTTCGGGAGATGACATCCCAAGACTAGAGACGCTCGCGCGGGATGCGAACGTCTCGCAGTTTGTAAATTTTACCGGCGAGCTGCCGGCGGAGGCCCTTCGTAATGAATACCGCACCTGCTCGCTGTTTGTGATGCCAAGCGAGATGGAAGGTTTCGGAATTGTCTTCCTCGAGGCGATGGCTTATTCGAAGGCGGTCGTCGGAGGCGCTCACGCAGGAACGCCTTCGGTCATTCAAGACGGTAAAACTGGCTTGCTTGTCGAACGCCTCAACATCGAAGGAATCTCTGACGCTATCGTTAGGTTGTTGAGAGACGACGCGCTTCGAACGCAGCTTGGCCGGGCGGGACACCAGCGCTTACTCGATGATTTTACTTTTCAGAGTTTCGAGGCGAAGTTTCATTCTTACTTGCGGACAGTTTTCAGGACGACCGACGAACGCTGACAGAATGACCGCCGAAGGTCGTCCGTCATCGGTCGTCCGTCGTCATCCGTCATCATCATGTGTGGAATCGCTGGAATAATCGGCAACGTGCCGGACATTGAATCGCGCGCCGAAAGAATAAGCGACGCTATTGCCCATCGCGGTCCCGATAACCACGGGTGTCAAATGTGGCGCGGCGCCGGTTCCTGCCAAACCGCTTTCGCTCATCGTCGTCTGTCGATCATCGATCTGAGCGAAGCCGGGCGCCAGCCAATGGAAACCGAAGACGGCCGCTACTCGATTGTCTACAACGGTGAGATATACAACTACATCGAGTTGCGTGAAGGATTGATTCAGCGCGGCATCAAGTTCACCACAGACACTGACACTGAGGTGCTGCTCAAGCTTTATCAGGAACGCGGCGTTGACTGTCTGCAACTACTGCGCGGCATGTTCGCCTTCGCGATTCGAAGCAACGACACAGGCAAAGTTCTTCTCGCGCGCGATCGTCTCGGGATTAAGCCGCTCTATTATTACTCCCGCGCGCAATCATTCGTCTTCTGCTCAGAGCTTAAGGGAATGATGTCGTCGGGGCTAATTCCTGGAGTGCTTGATCCGGTATCGCTCGAATCCTTTTTGAGTTTTGGCGCGGTCCAGGAGCCGCGAACGATCATCGAAGGTGTGCGCACGTTACCGCCTGCACATTATGCGGTCGTAGAAAATACCGGACAGATGCGCGAGGCTGTTCGCTACTGGCGTCTCCCTGAGGCAGCTACCGATGTGAACAGAGAAGACGCGATTGCCCGGACGCGCGCGCTTCTGGAAGAAAGCGCCTCGCTGCACCTTGTAGCCGACGTTCCTCTCGGTGTGTTTTTGTCGGGAGGAGTCGATTCCACCGCAATCGTGGCATTGATCAGTCGAACCAGATCGGCGCCGAGTCGACTGAAAACATTCACCGTCGGTTTCGCGGAGGATCAGTACAGCGAGCATCTTATTGCGCGACGCACTTCGGAGAGATTTGCGACCGAGCACACTGAAGTATTGTTGAGTGACGCGGAGATTGTGGAATCGCTTCCGCAAGCTGTTTCCGATATCGATCAGCCTACGATCGACGGTATCAACACCTGGGTGATATCGCGAGCAACGCGACAGGCGGGCATTACGGTGTCGCTCTCCGGACTGGGCGGAGATGAGCTGTTCGGAGGCTACCCGAGTTTCGCCCGGGCAAGGAGTCTTCAACGATACAGTTCGCCGATGAATTGGCTCAACTCGAATACCCGCGATCGAGTGGCAAGATTGACCACGACGCTTCTCAGAAACTCCTTGCCCGGCCAGAAGGTCGGGTCAACGATTTCCGCGGGAGGTGATCTGCTGTCGGCTTACGCGAGTATGCGCGGCCTGTTCTCGAGAGCGTCACGAAACAATCTCATCAACGTTGCGAATCAAGCGATAGATCTGAACGGAGACTACGCGATACCGGCAGAGACGCTCGAGTTGATGAACAACGGCAACCACAGTGGACACGCGGACGGCGATATCTTCAATCGGATCTCGAGATATGAACTGGGCCTCTACATGGGAAACATGCTCCTGCGCGATACGGACGCGATGAGCATGGCCAGCTCACTCGAAGTTCGAGTGCCGCTACTTGATCACAAGCTGGTTGAATGGGTCTACTCACTGCCGGGGGCGATGAAGCTCGGCGCTCATCCGAAACAGTTGTTGATCGAAGCGCTTGGCCCGGACTTACCGGCGGAGATTTCAGATCGAAAGAAGACGGGCTTCGCGCTTCCATTTGAGCGCTGGCTTCGCACTTCTCTCAAGCCTTTCGTTTCGGATTCATTGAGCGACAAAGAGGCTGTGCTTGGCGCCGGGTTGAATCCTCTCGAGGTCGCCAATGTTGTGGATCGCTTTGAAAGACGCTCGCGTTCTACCTCGTGGTCTCGAGTTTGGGGGCTCGCGGTGCTGGTTGACTGGTGCAGGCGGCATTGCGTCAGGATCGCTGACTGAAAAAACAGGAGTGAGCACTAATTGAAAGTTCTGCATGTGATTCCCGCCGTTGCGCCGCGGTATGGCGGACCCAGTCAGGCAGTCTTCGAAATGTGCACGGCGCTCGGTGATCGGGAGGTGGAGATAAAGCTTGCGACTACCGACGCGGACGGCCGGAGCAAGCTGTCGGTTGATCTCGGCACGGACGTCGAATATCGAGGAACGCGCACGCTCTTTTTCCCCGCGCGATTGGGTGAACGTTTCAATTACTCTCCGGCTCTGGCTCGTTGGCTGAACACGCATGTCACACAGTTCGATGTAGTGCATATTCACGCGGTGTTTTCTCACCCTTGCCTTGCAGCTGCTCGGGCATGTCGCAAGCACAGTGTGCCGTACATAGTCCGTCCGCTTGGAAGTCTGGACCCGTGGAGCATTCGGCAGAAGAGTGTGCGCAAGCGAGTGATGTGGCAGATGGCCGCCGGGCGCATGCTGCGAGGGGCAGCGAGAGTGCACTACACAACGAGGGAAGAACAAAGGCTGGCGGAAAATTCGCTTGCGCTCAATCACGGAGTGGTCATACCTCTTGGCGTTGATGCTGAAGCGATCCGCGATCAAGGAGGAAGCGGCGCGTTTCGCGAATGTCATTCAGCGCTTGGCGATAACCCCTACGCATTAGCGCTCAGCCGCATTCATCCGAAGAAAAACTATGAGCTGTTGATTGAAGCGTTCTTGGCGGTCGCGAAGAAACCTGAACTACAGAGCTGGCGACTGGTCATCGCCGGCGACGGAGACGAGGATTATCTGTCATCGCTGCAAGCATTGTCAGAGCGCCTGGACGGGAGGGACAAAGTGATTTTCGCTGGGTGGCTTGAAGGCGCGGCGAAAGCATCAGCACTTCACGACGCGTCAATTTTTGTGTTGCCCTCGTTACAGGAGAATTTCGGGATCGCCGCCGTCGAATCGCTCGCCTGTGGAGTACCGGTCGTTGTCAGCGAGCGAATGAATCTCGCGCCTGAGATCAAGCAGGCGAGAGCAGGTTGGGTTGCTTCGTTGGATACCCACGAGTTTTCGCGGACGCTTGCCGAAGCGATGAGCGACGACGTGGAGATCAGGCGTCGGGGCGCCGCAGGACGGTTGTATGTCGAGCAGCACCTTTCATGGGCTACGGCAGCAGAAGAACTCGTTAAGCTGTACTCGTTAATTCTTTCCGGAGAAGAAGAGCGCGTCCCGCAGTGCTGCGAAAAGAAGGCTGAATGCACATTTTAGGGATCAACGCATATCACGGCGACGCAGCCGCGGCCATCATTCGTGACGGACAACTTATCGCGGCGGTCGAGGAGGAGCGTTTCAATCGGCGCAAGCACTGCGCGGGCTTTCCGACCGAGTCGATTCGATATTGCCTTGAAGCTGCGGGAGTCAGCCTCGAAGACGTCGACCACATCGGAATATCTCGCGACCCGTCGGCTCACCTTCACAAGAAGATCCTATTCGCGGCGACGAAATTGGCGAGGGGCCTGGGGCAAAGAGCAAAGGGCGAATTCCAAACGGAGGATCGGTCGTCCGTCGTCGGTCTCATCGCTGATCGCATGGCTAATGCTGCGCGAGTACGCGATATCGGAGACGAACTGGCTCGAGCGTTCGATGTCCGCAAGAGTGCGCTTCGCGCAGAGTTTCACAACATCGAGCATCACCGCGCGCATCTTGCGAGTTGCTTCTTTGTTTCGCCGTTCGACCGCGCGGCGCTGCTCTCGATTGACGGCTTCGGCGATTTCATCTCGACGATGTGGGCGCTTGGTGACGGCAATTCGATAGACGTGTTAGGGCAGGTCGAATACCCTCACTCCACCGGCATCGTCTACACCGCGACTACCCAGTTCCTCGGTTTTCCGCACTATGGCGATGAAGGCAAAGTGATGGGGCTGGCGCCCTATGGGAAGCCGCGATTTCTGGATGAGTTTCGAGAGATCGTTAGAACCGAAGAGGACGGGCAGTTCCGGTTGAACCTTGATTACTTCCGTCACCACGCTGAAGGCGTCGAGATGACGTGGGACGAAGGATCGCCGGTCATCGGTCGCATTTTCTCCGACGAGTATGTAAATAGGTTTGGACCCGCGAGACAGCAAGGTGAGCCGCTTACGGATCGCGAGCGAGACATCGCCTCGAGTCTTCAGGCGCGGCTGGAAGAAGTTGGATTTCACATTCTCAATTACCTTCACGATGAAACAGGATTGACCGATCTCGGGCTCGCTGGTGGTGTTGCTTACAACTCGGTGATGAACGGGAAGATTTTGTTGAACACACCGTTTCGACGAATCTTCGTGCAGCCGGCGGCGGGCGATAGCGGGACTGCAATTGGCGTCTGCTATCAAATCTACAACAACCTGTTGGACAGGACACGCGAGTTCATTATGGACGGGCCCTACACCGGACCCGAGTTCTCGAATGACGAAATTCGCTCGGAGCTCAACCGGGCGGGCTTGCAATATAGAAGCTACACCGATGACGATCTGGTCCGGCAAGCAGCGCGAGACATTGCGGACGGCGCGGTGGTTGGCTGGTTTCAGGGACGCATGGAGTTTGGACCGCGCGCGCTGGGAAATCGCTCGATCGTAGTCGATCCGCGCCGCGCGGATATGAAAGATATTCTCAACGATCGAATCAAGAAGCGAGAGCCGTTTAGACCGTTCGCTCCATCGATTCTGGGGGAACGCGTTGCCGACTACTTCGATCAAACTCATCCCGCGCCGACTATGCTGATGGTCTATCAGATCAAACCCGAGCGCCGGGCTGAGATTCCAGCGGTCACACATGTTGACGGGTCGGGACGGCTGCAGACTGTGACCCGCGCGTTGAATTCACGGTACTACGATCTGATTTCTGAGTTCAACAGGATTACCGGCGTCCCGGTAGTGCTGAACACTTCGTTCAATGAGAACGAGCCCATCGTATGCACTCCGCGCAACGCGATTGAATGTTTTCTCAAGACGCGCATGGACGTGCTTTATCTGGGCAACTACGCGTTGCGGAGATTGGCAACTGGAGGACATGTTTGATACCCGTTACGCTGCTGGTCACCACTCGCAACGAAGAGGCAAACATCGAGAGGTGCTTGCGCAGCGCGCATCAATTCATCGATCAAATATTCGTGATCGATTCCGAAAGCGAAGATGAAACTGCAATCATCGCGCGCAAGTATGCTGAGGTCGTGAATCTTCCCTACGATCACAGCAAGATCATCCCGTGGATATATCAATGGGGCCTGGAGAATCTCCCGATAAGAAATGAGTGGGTGATGATTCTCGAAGCCGATCAGATGTTCACGCCGGAGCTTAGGACAGAACTCGAGCAAATTTTCGCAAGAGGGTCCATCAGAGAGGATGGGTTCTACGTGCGTCGTCAACAGGTATTCAGAGGCAAGGCGCTTCGGTTTGGCGGTTACGGTTCCAAATTCATGCTGAAGCTCTTCAGACGCGCCGCGGGCGAGTTGGACCCCGAGGAGACTGACACGCGCGTCTACGTTAAAGGA
>Ga0075436_100000214_pt1 | contig 35630 bp, 30 predicted proteins | sample RhiMethybrSRZTD5_FD_75303 | JGI IMG/M metagenome (GOLD analysis project Ga0075436, IMG submission 75303) | Populus rhizosphere microbial communities from Tennessee, USA - Rhizosphere MetaG P. TD hybrid SRZTD5 | ecosystem: Host-associated > Plants > Roots > Rhizosphere > Soil | place: USA...
TGTTAGCGTTGAAAAAAGACGCGATTGATGGGGCGGCGGTGATTGTTCTGGCTGACTAGCTGTCTGGCCAGCTAGCCGCAGGCTACGGCCCGGTTGACTATTTCCCGGCTGGGCCGTCTGTTACACTGCTTAGCACCCCGCAAAAGGCCTAGTTTTGAGCAAATCCGAGGTACAAACCATGCGAAGAGAACTGTTTCTTGCCCCGCTCCTGGCGGTGCTGTTTGCCATGCCGGCACTGGCCCAGACGACCGCGCCAGCACCCAAGCTGCCCCCGCTGAAATTTCAGGACGTACACCTGGACAACGGGTTGCGCGTGATTATGGCACCCGACCCCAGCGCGCCGGTATTCGGCATCTGCATGACCTACAACGTGGGGTCGAGGAATGAGCGGCCGGGGCGGACCGGGTTCGCCCATCTGTTCGAACACATGATGTTCGAAGGCTCGCAGAATGTGGGCAAGGGCGAGCACTTCATCCTAGTGGAAAATAACGGCGGCGGGATGAACGGCACCACCACGGAGGACCGGACTAATTACTTCGAAGTGCTGCCCAAGAACCAGCTCGACCTGGCGCTGTTCCTGGAGGCTGACCGCATGGGGCACCTGGCGGTGAACCAGCCCAACCTGGACAACCAGCGCAACGCGGTGCAGGAAGAGCGGCGGCTGGGGATTGACAACCAGCCGTATGGAAAGTCGTACCTGGAGATTGACAATCTTTCGTATGACAATTTTGCGTACAAGCATTCGGTGATCGGGTCCATGCGGGACTTGAACGATGCCACGCTGGGAGATGTGCAAGACTTCTTCCGGATCTATTACGCGCCCAACAATGCGGTGCTGACGCTGGTGGGCGATTTCGATCCGGGAGTAGCGCTGGAGAAGGTGAAGAAATACTTCGGCAGCATTCCGCGGCAGCCGTCGCCGCCGCAGCCCGACACCGCGGAAGAGGAGCATTACGGGGAGCGCCGGGAAACCGTTTACGATCCGCTGGCGCGACTGCCGATGGTGTTGATTTCCTATCACATTCCCACCGGCAACACGCCCGACAACTATGCGCTGAAGGTGCTGGGCGACATAGTGGGGCAGGGGGAAAGCTCGCGCTTCTACCAGCACCTGGTGAAGGAGCAGCAACTGGCCACCTCGATTGAGGTGCAGGTGGACTCGCGGCGAGGGCCGAGCATGTTCTACGTGATGGCAATACCGCGGCCGGGAGTGAAGCCGGAAGAACTCGAGCAGGCGATCTACAAAGAGATTGGGGCGGTGGGCAAGGAGGGGGTGACGGCCGCCGAGATCGACAAGGCACGGACCCAGTTCCGGCGGAGCATGATCCAGGTGCGGGAGTCAGACCTGCAGACGGCGATCCGGATGGGGCAATACGCGGTGTTCTTCAACGATCCAGGGCTGATCAACACCATCGTGGATAGATATGACAACGTGAGCGCGGAGCAGGTGAAGAGCGCAGCGCAGAAGTATCTGATCACCAACGAGCGGGCAGTCGTGACCACCTTGCCCGAATCACACGCCGGCGCCGCCGCCGGGGGAAGATAGGGAGCCCGCCATGAGAAGAAATCAATTCTTAATTGCCGCAATCGTGAGCCTGCTGTGCCTGGGGACAATGGCCGGGGCGCAGGAGGAAGGGAGCAAGTCGGTATCCGTGACCGCAGTGCAGCGCCTGAACCGCGCTCCGGTGAACAAGCAGGTGCTGGAGGTGAAGCTGCCGCGGCCGACCGAGTTCCATTTGCCCAATGGCCTGACGGTGCTGGTGCTGGAACGGCACGAACTACCGACGGTGGACTTCGCGTTGTGGATCAAATCAGGGGCTTTGCAGGATCCGAAAGACCTGCCGGGACTGGCCAAGTTTACCGCCGACATGCTGCGGGAGGGCACCACGCACCGCAACAGCGCGCAAATCGCGTCCGAAACTGACGCTATGGGGGCCACGGTGACGGCCACCGCGCAGTTTGGGTCGAGCCACTCGCAGGTGGCGGCGTCGGGGCTGGTGGAGAACACGGGCAAGCTGCTGGACCTGGTATCGGACCTGGTGGAGAACCCGACGTTTCCGCAGGATGAGCTGGCCAAGTACAAGACGCGGCAACTGGCCGACCTGGAACAGGAGCGCTCCGACCCGGACTTCCTGAGCATGGAGCGATTCCACCAGGTGCTGTACCGGGATTTTCCGGCGGCGGTAATCGCGCCCACGCCAGCTTCGGTGAAGGGGGCGACTTCGGAAGAGCTCAAGCAGTTCCATGACCGCTACTACGTTCCTAATAACGCAATTCTGGGCGTGGCCGGGGACGTGCAGGCGAAGCAAGTGATGGCGCTGATTGAAAAGTATTTCGGGCCATGGAAGAAGCAGGCGGTCAGCGAAGCGAAACTGGCGGCGTTGCCAGCGCCGGAGCCGGCCAAGGTGTACCTGGTGGACCGTCCGGGATCGGTGCAGACCAACATCGTGGCCGGAAACTTTGCGCTGCGGCGCAGCGATCCGGATTTCATTCCGCTGCGGGTCATGAACCGCATACTGGGGGAGGGGCCGACGGGGCGGCTGTTCCTCAACCTGCGCGAAGAGAAGGGCTATACGTATGGCGCCTACAGCTACTACACGGCAGATACCTATCCCGGCGCTTTCGTGGCCGAAACCCAAGTGCGGAACGCGGTGACCGATGGCTCGATGCACGAGTTGATGGGAGAACTGAAGCGCATTCGCGAGCAGGCCGTGCCGGAAAATGATCTGGAGGATGCGCGTCATGCCATCGTGGCCAGCTTTGCGCTGTCGCTGGAGAAGCCGGCGACGCTGCTGAACTACTGGATGACGTCGAAATATTATGGGCTGCCGGAGGACTACTGGGACCGCTATCCCGCCGAGGTGGCGAAGGTGACGCCGCAGGTGGTGCAGCGCGTAGCCCACAAGTACGTAGATTTGGATCACCTGCAGGTGGTGTGCGTAGGCGACGGCAAGCAGATCAAAGACGTGCTGAGCAAGTACGGCACGGTGGAAGTGTATGACACGAACGGCAAGCCGGTGGCGGCAGGGGGAAACTGACGCGTCGCTCGCTTGGCCGGGGCTTGCGCCTTGGCGCAGGCGAGATGCTTCGCGGCTGAAGTGCTCAGCTTGACGCCAAGCTTTTCAGGATAAGGGCGGGAAACCGCCGGCAGTGCTTTTCTACAGAACACCCAGCAGGGTAGGGGTCCCTCGACTCGGGCATACGCCCTCGCTCGGGATCAGGGTTGGGGGGATGACAGTGAGAAGGTTCGCTTACGCGCTGACGAGGGAGCCGATTTTCTCGCCGATGAGGACGCGCTTGATGTTGCCGGTGCGGTTGAGATTGAAGATGATGATGGGCAGGTTGTTGTCCTTGCAGAGGCTGATGGCGGTGGAATCCATGACCTGCAAGCCCTTCTTGAGCACGTCCATATAGCTGATCTGGTCGAACATCTTGGCATCCTTGACCAGCACCGGATCGGCGTCGTAGATGCCGTCCACCTTGGTGGCCTTGAGGATGACGTCTGCCTTAATTTCCATGGCGCGCAGCGAAGCGGCCGTGTCGGTGGAGAAGTAGGGGTTGCCGGTGCCAGCAGCGAAGATGACGAGGCGGCCCTTTTCCAGGTGGCGCATGGCGCGTCGGCGGATGAAGGGCTCGGCGACCTGGTTCATTTCAATGGCCGACATGACGCGGGTATAGACACCGTGTTTTTCCAGCGCATCCTGCAGGGCGAGGGCATTAATGACGGTGGCCAGCATGCCCATATGGTCGGCGGACACGCGATCCATGTCGCGGGCCTGGTCGGCGACGCCGCGGAAGAAGTTGCCGCCGCCCACCACCACCGCGACCTGCACGCCCAGGGAATGGACTTCCTGCAGTTCGGCGGCGATTTCCTGCACCCGCAGACTATCAACGCCAAAGCCCTGGCCGGCGGCCAAGGCCTCGCCGGAGATTTTGAGGAGCACGCGTTTGAAGACCGGAGTGACGGTGGACATGTGTTAAGAACGAGTTTGCACTACAGGTTTCAAAGTTTCAAGGTTTCAAAGTTTCTGAACATGGCTGGCTGAAACCTTGAAACCTTCGAAACCTTGCAAGATTATTCGGCTTTCGGCTCACCCTTGCTGATGGCGATGGTTTCGCCGGCGTCGCCGACCTTGAAGCGGGCAAAGCGGCGCACGGAGATGTTCTCGCCGAGCTTGCCGATTTTAGCGGCGATCAGCTGCGAGATGTTGACGGTCTGGTCCTTGATGAAGGGCTGCTCGTAGAGGCAGACCTCCTCGTAAAACTTGCCCATCTTGCCTTCGACGATACGCTCCACCACGTTGTCGGGCTTGCCGGTGGCCTTGGCCTGGGCACGATAGATATCTTTTTCGCGCTCGAAGGCCTCGGGGGTGACATCTTCGCGGCGGATGAACTTGGGGTCGCTAGCAGCGATGTGCATGGCGACATCGTGCACCAACTCCTTGAAGTCATCCGTGCGGGCGACGAAATCGCTTTCGCAATTGACCTCGACCAGGACGCCGATCTTGCCGCCGGCGTGGATGTAGCTGGCGACGGAGCCCTCGCTGGTAATCCGGGTGGCCTTCTTCTGCATGGAGGCCATGCCCTTTTTGCGCAGGATGACAACGGCCTGCTCGAGATTACCCTTGGCTTCGGTAAGGGCCTGCTTGCAGTCCATCATGGGAGCCCCGGTTTTTTCACGGAGCTCTTTCACCTGTGCGGCAGAAATATTTGCGGTAGTAGTGCTCATATCAGACTTCTTCTCCTCAATGATACAAGGCCCGTTGTGTCCCGCTGCCAGGGAGCACCCGGGCGTTTTTTGGCAGCGTTCCGGCTGCCGATGCTCGGGCAGTGCAGCAACCACCGGCATGGTTCAACCTACATGAAATGACCCGCGCGGAAGCATCGCACGCGGGTCCGAAGCTCGTGTTCTTGTGCCGTCCCTACGGGACTCTCCCTAATTCTGCGAGGCCTACCCATGACTTCCGTCCTGGGCTTTACTGTGCCCCGCTGGGGCTACCTATGGTAGCTCGCACCCTGGGGCTGATTGCCGGACATCACCCAATGTGCTCCAGCGAATCACCCAATCCGGAGTGCTCGAGCAAATCACGAAATCCGGAGTGCAGCGAATGGTGGTCCAGCCGTTTTCAAGGTTTCGCGGTTTCAAGGCAGGCCGATTCGCCCGGCTGTGCCGAGACCTTGAAAGTTTAGAACGTGTGCTGGCTTTCGACCTGCGGCACTTCCTCGGAGGCGGATTCCTTGGCAGCCTCGGGGCGCTTGCGGGGGCTGCCGCCAAGCACGTCTTCCATGCTGATGTCTTCGCCGGTAGCGTCGGCGGCGCCTTCCGCCGGAGCAGCACCCTCGGCCTGGGCGGCCGACTCAGCAGCGTACTGGGCAGCGCTCAGTTCGGCAGCCTGCTTATCGCTGGCCGCCTGGGCGCCTTCGACAACGGAGTCCGCAACCTTGGAGGCGAACAGGCGAATGGCGCGCAGAGCGTCGTCATTGCCGGGAATCACGTAATCCACTTCACTGGGATCGCAATTGGTGTCCACTACGGCGACCACGGGGATGCCGAGCTTGCGGGCCTCACGCACCGCGATCTGCTCCTTGTTGGAGTCAATCACGAAGATGGCATCGGGGAGGCGGCCAAGGTCCTTGATGCCGGCCAGGTTGGCCTGCAGGTGCTTGCGCTCGCGCTCCAGCTTGATGACTTCCTTCTTGGGAAGCAGCTCATAGCGGCCGTCGGTGGCCATTTCATCGAGTTCCTTGAGCCGCTTGATGGATTTCTGAATGGTGGTCCAGTTGGTGAGCAGGCCGCCCAACCAGCGCTGGTTGACGTAGTACATGCTGCAGCGCTGCGCCTCTTCGGCGATGGCGTCCTGGGCCTGGCGCTTGGTGCCCACGAAGAGCAGAAGCTTGCCTTCGGTGGCCAGGTCCTGCACGAACTTGGACGCTTCCTTGAACATCTTCAGCGTCTTCTGCAAGTCAATGATGTAAATGCCGTTGCGCTCGCCGAAGATGAACTCCTTCATCTTGGGGTTCCAGCGCTTGGTCTGGTGCCCGAAGTGGACGCCCGCTTCGAGCAGTTCCTTCATGGTGATGTTAGCCAAACAACCTCCTTAAAGGTTTGCATCCGGCGCCTGCTCAAGAGCTGCACCGGATTAATTCCCGTCACCCCGCCCCAGCAGGGTGCGGGAAGATTTTAATAAAGTGACCAGTGGCCAGCTGCCAGAGGCCAGTAAAAGCCAGAAATCAAGTTTCAAAGTGTCTCAGGTTTCAAGGTTTCCAAATCAACGCCGCGGAACAGGTGCAAGCTCGTAACCTTGAAACGTGAAACCTTGAAACTTTTAGCGCTTGCTGAATTGGAATCTCTTACGCGCGCCCTTTTGGCCGTACTTCTTGCGTTCCTTGATGCGCGAGTCGCGCGACAAAAAACCTTCGCCCTTGAGCTTTTTGCGCAGCTCCGCGTTGAACTCAAGCAAGGCGCGGGCGATGCCCAGGCGCACCGCATCAGCTTGGCCATCCACACCGCCTCCGGAGACATTGGCCAGCACATTGAAGCTGGCGGTGCTCTCGGTGGAGACCAGCGGCTGGCGCGCTTTCACCCGCTGCGACTCGGTGACAAAATACTTCTCAAAGGGGCGATCGTTGACCTTGAACTCGCCACTGCCGGGACGCAAAAAAACGCGGGCGATCGCCGACTTGCGACGGCCTGTACCATAATACTGAACCAAATCTGCCATAGTAGCTGCTTAGCTGCTAGCGTCTAGCTAGCAGAATCTTGTTCCTTCCCAAAAAATTAGCGGCCCGATTCGGGACCGCGTGTAACTAAGCCAAAGCCAAAGTTTCCGGCTTCTGGGCCTCGTGCGGGTGCTTATCGCCACGGTAAACCTTGAGCTTGGAAGCCATGCTGCGGCCGAGCTTGGTCTTGGGCAGCATGCCGACGATGGCGTCCTGCAACACCGCTTCGGGGCGGCGAGTCATGCGCTTGGTGAATTCTTCGCTGCGCAGGCCGCCCGGATAGCCGGTATAGCGGTGATAAACCTTCTTCTCGCCCTTCATGCCGGTGAGGCGAACCTTGTCCGCATTGATGATTACGACGTGGTCGCCGGTATCCATAAAGGGGGTGTAGCGAGGGTTGTTTTTACCCTCCAGCATGCGGGCGACACGGGTAGCAAGACGGCCTAAAGGCTGGCCGCTGGCGTCCACGACGTACCACTTGCGCGCAATTTCCCCCGCTTTGGGGAAATAGGTTGACATCAAAGTTCTCCCAGAATGAAAAACAGCTAAGAAGACCGCTGAATCGTTCCCACGCCTCAGTGAAAAAAGCACGGGGGCTCAGGCGGGCGACAACAGTTGTCCCAAAGAATAGAAGATAACGTAGCCGGCAGTGATTGTCAACGCGGCTACCCTCGCCAGTAACTCCCGAAGGGAGAGTTGCAACTGCTTGCTGGCAAGGTGGTTACTCGTAAGCCAGAGCGTCAATAGGATCCTTGCGGGCCGCCTTGAAGGCGGGGTAGAGCGCACCGGCGAGAGCCCCAATTAAAGCAATTAAGGTAGCCCGCCAGATCCAGTCGCCGGTGATGTGCATGGGAACGATGGGCAGGCGATCACGGATGACGGCACGGGCCAGAAAGCTGATGGCGATGCCCAGGGCGATGCCGACGCAGGCCAGCAGCGCGGTTTCGCGCAGGATGGCATTGACGATATACAGCTTGGAGGCGCCCAGAGACTTGAGGATGCCGATTTCGCGGGTGCGCTCCATGACGGCGGCGTACATGGCCTGGAAGATGACGATGAAGCCAATGGTGACGGCCACTCCGATGACGACGGTGATGAACTTATTAAATCCGGGAAGATTGGCCGGGGTCATCATGGAAAGATAGTCGCGCATGGAACGCACGGTGTAGGTTTCCATGCCGGGCACAGCCTTTACTTCCTTGACCACGAGATTGGCGTTTTCGGGATTGTCCAGCTTGACGTAAAAGACGGAGGCCTTGCCAGAGGCGCCAATCAGGTCCTGGAGAGTGGCAATGGGAACATATTTCCGGGCGCCTTTGCCATGCTCGACGATGCCGGAGATGCGGAAGGAGTGGTTCAGGATCTGGATGTGGTCGCCGACCGTGACGTGGTTGGTATCGGCAAAGTAGTCGTCCACGAGGGCGTCATTGGGGCCCTGGAATGGGTGGCCAGAGAGGTACTCAAAGGGGCCCGTCAGGGGGAAAGTCTGCAAGTCAATTCCATAAATGACTTCGACGTTCCCGGTAGTGGTGAGCTGAGTAACGATAGGGGCGACGGCCACGACGTGAGGCAGCTTGCGCAGGATGTTGGCCACCTTGATGGAAACGGGAGCACCGGTGATGCCGCTGAGAAAGGAGGAGCCCGGGGGAGTGACAATGACATCAGCGCCGATGCCCTCCTGGCGGGTGCGGGCGTCGTTGAGCATTCCCATGGAGAGCCCCACGATGAGGAGAATGAGGATGACCTCGAGGGCGACAGCGACGATGCTGATCAGCGACCGAATGGGCCGGTGCAGCAGGTTGGCGACGATCATTTTGTTCATAGCTGATTAGCTGGCTGCCTAGCTGACTAGCTTACTAGTAATTAGGACCTGGCATCCAGCCGCCGCTCCCCTCGCGTAGCTCGGGTCGCGCCTAGAATTTTCCGGGAGACTGCCCCAGGGCTGACACCTTGGGCTTTACTATGCCCCTTCGGGGCTGGAGCAGGAATGGGTTGAGCGACATAGCTCGACCCGGATCTCGCAGGATCCGGCCAGTTTCAGGGCTTGGGAGGGCGGGGCTGGTCCAAGTGCACCACTTGGGAGCCCGGGGGCTGCTGCAGGACAAACTGATCGTCGGTGAGCGGCTGGTTGATTTGCAGCTTCACCATGGTCAGAACGATGGAGTATTCCTCCTGCGGGCGCCAGATCTGGATGACGGAGGGGAATTTAAAACCGTTGTAATCCCGAAGGTCGCTGTAACGGGTATCAGTGGCCACGTAGCCGTTGTGGTCGTACATGATCTGGCGATCGGGTTCCAGGTTGGCACGGTTGAAAATGATTTTGCGCTGCAGGTACCAGCCTTCGCCGTTCTTGGCGATGACGTCGAGTTCGTAGTCAGGCTGCTGCATCCATTTGTGAGTTTTGGGGTCCTGAATTTCCTCATAGCCATTTTCCAGGACAGCAATATCTTCGGGGCTGATCTGGTGGAGCAGGAGCGAGTCGTAGATCTGCTGAGGGCGGATGTTCTCCAGGGGCTGGTTGGAGGGAAGCACAACGTCATTGCGGCCAACAATGAACTTATTTTTGACTGGGATCCACAATTTGAAAGTCTTGCCGTCGCTGACCATGTCGAAGGCACGGTTGCGGACGATGGGCATGAGGCCGATCATGCGCAGCATGTCGGGTTTGCGCACCAGCACATAGCCGCGAATCTGCTTGTATTCGGTGATCTTGCCCTTGACCTCGCCGCCGACGGAGGTGTCAATGTCCACGGTGGCATTGAGGGTATGAATCTTATTCGCGCCAGAATTGATGCGGTCCGCCAGTTCGTCACGGGTGGCGGTGAGCAACTTGGCGGTGCTGATACGGTTCTCGACCTTGCGGGAACGGAAAAGGCAGCCGCTCAGCGGGACGGTTGCGAGGAGGAGCAGCAGAAGACGTCGGCGAGCAGGAAGAGCCATTAAGAAGAAATTGGAGACGCTGAAAGTTAATCCTCTAAAAGTATATATAAGGGCTGCTCCTTGCGCCTGGGATTGCGGGGAACAGCGCAATGCGGATTAGATGCGGCGGATCGAAGCAGGGCAGCGGGTTTATCGCATCACGGAAACCGCTTTGCGGTAAAGAGCGACGTTGTGGTTGTGCTCTTCCAGGGTGGCGGCAAAGCGATGGTGGCCGTCGCCGGCGCTGACAAAATAGAGATAAGGGCTGTTGGCGGGATGCATGGCAGCTCGCAGGGAAGCCAGGCCCGGGTTGGCGATGGGGCCGGGGGGCAGGCCGATGTGGCGATAGGTGTTGTAGGCGGAATCGAACTGCATATCGTCGTGATGCAGGGCGCCGGAGTATTTGCCGGCCAGCAGTTCGGCGTAGATGACGCTGGGATCGGCGTCCAGAGCCACATGCTGATCCAACCGGTTGTAATAAACACTGGCCACCACCGGGCGCTCCTCAGCGACCGCGGTTTCCTTTTCCACAATAGAGGCCATGGTGACCACCTGGTGGGTGTTGCCGGTGAGCCCCATGGCGCGAGCCTGGGCACGAAAACGGTGGACCATGATGGCCAGCATATCCGTGGGGGTTTCCGTGCGAGTGAACTGGTAAGTGTCCGGGAACAGGTAGCCCTCGAGCGAGGTGGCCTGAGGATCCAAATCCTTGATGAGGATGGTGTCGGTGCGCGCGGCCTGGAGAAATTCCTGCTCCGAGCCGAGGCCAGCGGCGTGCATGGCCTGGGCAATCTCAAAAATGTTGAAGCCTTCCGGAATGACCACGGAGTGGACATAAACGTCCCCTCGAGCCAGGCGGCGATGCACCTGCAGGGCATTGGCGGGCTTATCGAACAGGTATTCGCCGGCCTTAAGGGTGCGAGGGTGGACCACAAAATGCCAGAGCAGGAACGCGGTGGAACTGCGAATCACCCCCGCGGACTTAAGGGCGAACGCGATATGACGGGTGGTGAAGCCGGGGTGCAAGAGGACGAACTTCTGTCCTTCCGGGCGCACAGGCAGCCACAGCGCCCAAGCCAGCCAGGCGGCGGCCACCAGGACAGCAACCGCGAAGAATTTGACCAGGGCCCGCATATCTGTTCCAGTTTAGATGATCAGGGAACGGCTGGTGTAAGCCGATGGTCGCTGAACGATAGGCGGGAGAATGGTTTGCCCGTTCGTACCCGGGAGTGGTCCTTATCTTGCTGCCAAGCGTGGGAAACTGGCATCTGACCACCATGGTGCAGCGACGCCGGCGCTGTGGTGAAGCAGGTGCTTCGCTGCGCCGACGTTTTCGGACAGCCGGCGAGAGGCCGGTCTGGCAAGATGGAATGGAGGATACCTAGCATGGCAGTGAACGCGCTGGAGGATTTTCGATGCTTTGCCGGGATCACAGAGTCCTGGGAAATGGTGAAAACCGGGCTGGTAGTCATTGCGGAGACGTCCTACAAGCTGGAACTGTGGCACTCCCATTCCAACCCGGACATTCCTTATTACGTTTCCACCTACGTGCAGGAGAACGGGGTGTGGCGCAAGCTGCCGGACCAGTCGTTTCCGATTGCCCCAAGCGGGGAGGAGGCGCTGCGCACAGCGATGGCCTTCCTGGTGGAGAAGCACGCGGCGTAGGCAATCGAAAGTCTGCAATGGTTAATGGCTTCGGTGGAGCTGTTCGAACTGCTGCGGGTCGGCGGGGAGAAAATAGCCGACGACAATTCCCATGGCGCCTTCGCGCAGCAGGCGGCCGGTGGGATTCTGGTATGTGGCGGTAATCTGCATGCGGTCGCCCTTAGCGACTTTGTATCCCCCCTGGTTCATGAACAGAACAATAGGCATGGAAAGCATGTGGCCACTGGCATCGAGTTTGGCGGCCAGAGAGGCCACCGTCTGTTTGCGGGTTGAGTTGGTGAGCACTAATTCGCGGCCGTAATCGTGCATGTGGCCGCCCACGCCGAGCAGGATTCCCGGGTAATCCATCGTTACATTTCCGGTGGTGACATTGCGGCCGGGCTTGAGGTCGTAACTCGAGTCGCGGCAGCTCTTCACGTCGAGCCACGTGGGGTAAACGCTCTTGAGCGGCGTGCCGGCGGCACTGATGTTGCGGTACTCAATGCGAACTTCCAAGTAGGCGGCGGGATAGCTGGTGGCAGTGGGGTTGTGAAACATGCTGCTAATGCGGATGCGATCGCCGGGGTGGACGCGATAACCAAAGCCGGGAGTGGCTGGCCAGTCATTCATTTCGCCGCCGGCCCCGAAAATGTGCTCCTGCTTGTTGGGACAGACAAAGTCGGGCCGCGATGTGTTGTAGAAGGCGACGTGGTGGAGGAGGCGTCCGGGAATGGGGTTGCCGCTGGCATCGACCAGGCGGGGATGATAGGCGATGATCCAGCCGTCGAAGGGAATTTTCAGAAACTGGGGACGGGGCTGGGCGGCTTGCATGTGACCGGTGTGCGCGGGCAGGTTGAGAGGGCCGAGTTTGACGGTGAGCAGTTGGGCGGCGGGGTTATCTGCAACCGCAACCGTGGCGGTGCTGCTCACGGGCATGGTCATGCCCGGCATGTCGTGGTGCTGGGCCAGGAGGGGAGAGGCGCAGGCTGCCGCAAAAAGGAAGAAATGCAAACAGCGGGATGGCAGGACAGAACCCTTCATAGCGGTAAGAGCTTACCACCGGAGCGCGGGTTGAGCCGATTCGCGCTGCGCCGGCGAGATGACAATGGCTGGCGAGCTGCGCTCGCCCTGCACGGGGCAAAGCGCCGTGCCCACACGGTTCCTGTCAAGCGGGAGATTGCCGGGCCACGGGCTGCCGGAGCTGTGACTGCGGGCGATAGGCACTACGACGTTAGTGGGGGCGAGCGGACAGGATGCCGAGGACCTCGCGCAAGCCCTGGCGCACCCGCTTAAGCTCGCTGGTGTGGCGAGTGGGGAACGGCAAGGCGGTCTGGTGGCCGGCCGCGACACGAGCTTCGTCGCGCAGGTGCTGGCGGGCACCAGCAATGGTGAAGCCTTGCTCGTAAAGCAGCTTGCGAATCCGCAAGGCACTGTCCACATCGCGGCGGCGATACATGCGCTGGCCGGTGCTGCTCTTGGAGGGCCGGAGTTGGGGGAATTCCGTCTCCCAGAAGCGCAGCACGTAGGTGGGCAGCTGGCAAAGATCGGCGACCTCACCGATGCGGAAGTAAAGCTTGTCGGGGATAACGGGTTCGATGGACTTGGCTTTTTCAGCTTTCTTTTTGGTGAGGCTCATCCTTCTTCCCCAGGAGAAAGTATGGCGTGCTGAGTAAGGTTGCTGGCGTGTTTCTAGCACGATGCGAGCCAGAGAACAACAACTTTCGTAAGCATTAGGGATTTTGGAAACACAGGAAGGAAAAAGGTCTCCACCGTAGCGGAGACCGAGAACTCTCAGGGCCCAAAGCGAGGTCAGAGCTCGCTTAGTGTTTCTTCTTTTTCTTTGCCTTTTTCTTCATGGGCATCGAAGTATCCCTCCGTGAACAGTTTCCCTTGCTAAAGCGACGAAAGGCCCCGACTGCTCTCGCTGCGAGCAGCACATCTGGTGTGATGGTGCGGTGGAAAAGTTCGGCTGTCAATTACAAATTCAGGTTCCCCCGGAGGGAGAATGCCGGGGAGAGAAACCTGTGGAAAAGGGTGGTGGAGAGAAAACAGGCCCTTCGCGGGGCTCAGGATGACTATCGAGAGGATAGATGACACTCGAGAAAGTGATTTGGAGGGATCGCATGGCGTAAACTTTCCCGCCATGGCAAGCGATCCGATCGAACTGGAAATCTTCAAGAACATTTATCACTCCATCGCGGAAGAGATGGGCGCGGCGCTGCGGCGCACCGCGTTCTCGCCCAACATCAAGGAGCGGCGCGATTACTCCTGCGCGGTGTTTGACCGCACAGGCGAAGTGATCGCGATGGGCGACCACATGCCGGTGCACCTGGGGTCGATGCCGATGTCGGTGCGGGCGGCGCTGGGACGCCTGCAGTTGGGGCCTGGGGACATGGCCATGCTCAACGACCCGTTCTGCGGCGGAACGCATCTGCCGGATATAACGCTGGTGGCGCCTTTTTATGCAGGGCAGACGCGTCGCCGAGCCAGGGCGGCGAACTTTTTTGTGGCGGCGCGCGCGCATCATGCCGACGTGGGCGGGGCCTATCCCGGATCCATGGGACCGTGCCGGGAAATCTATCAGGAAGGGTTGCGAATTCCGCCGGTACGGCTCATGCGGGCCGGCAAGATTGATGAGGACGTGCTCGGGTTGGTGCTGAACAACGTGCGCACGCCAGGGGAGCGGGAAGGCGACCTGGGAGCGCAGATCGCAGCCTGCCATACCGGGCTGATGCGGCTGGAGGAAATTTCCGACCGCTACGGATTGCGGCGAGTGACGGAGGCGGCACGCGAACTGCTGGAGTATTCGGAGCGCATGATGCGGGTGTTCCTGAAGCAGGTGCCGGCGGGGACCTACCGGGCCGAGGATGCGCTGGACGATGATGGAGTGAGCGGGCGGCCGGTGCGGATCGCGGTGGCGATCACGTTTCGCAAAGGAAAGGCAGGGCCGCTGGTAAGAGTGGATTTCACGGGCAGCGACAAGCAAGTGGAAGGGGCCGTCAACGCGGTGGAGGCCATCACCTGGTCAGCGTGCTTCTACGTATTCCGCTGCCTGCTGGCGGAAGATGTGCCGGCAACGGCGGGGCTGATGCGGCCGATCAAGGTGATCGCGCCAGCCGGAACCGTGGTGAACGCGCGTCCTCCGGCCGCGGTCGCGGGCGGGAACGTGGAAACTTCGCAGCGGATTGTGGACGTGCTGCTGCGGGCGCTGGCGGAAGCCATGCCGGAGCGGATTCCGGCGGCAGCTTCGGGCACCATGAACAACTTGACCATCGGCGGCATGGACCCGCGCACCGGCGAATCCTTCGCCTATTACGAGACGGTGGCCGGCGGGATGGGAGCGCGTCCAACCAAGGAGGGAGTTTCGGGAGTACACACGCACATGACCAACTCGCTGAACACACCGGCGGAGGCGCTGGAATACGCGTATCCGCTGCGCGTGCGGCGCTACTCGCTGCGGCGAGGCAGCGGCGGGAAAGGAAAATATAAGGGCGGAGACGGCATTGTGCGCGAGATTGAAGTTCTCACGGATGCCGAGGTCACGCTGCTCGCCGACCGGCGCAAGAGCCAGCCCTATGGGCTAAACGGAGGCGAACCGGGGAAGGCGGGACGCACGCAAGTGCTGCGCGGCGAAGGCGAAAACGAAGAGTTGCCGGGCAAGGCCAGCGTGCGCCTGAAAGCGGGCGAGCGCGTGCGGGTGGAGACTCCGGGCGGCGGAGGCTGGGGCGCGCCGTCAGGGCGAAAATGAGTAGGTGAACTTCACCGCCAGGCGGTGTTGCATGAGTTGCATGGGATTGGCAGCGGCGAGGCTGGCGAAGCGCTGTCCGGCGGTATAAATAATGAAGAAATCGCTGTCAGGGCGGTAATTCCAGCGAAGGCGGAGGTTGGCGCTGGCGCCCTGGGTGTTGGCGGTATTCATCTGCACCAGGGTAGAGAGCATGAGGAAGCGGGAGAAGGAGTAGTCGGTTTCCAGATCGCCGAAGAGGATGGAGAAGTTTCCCTGGGGCAGGCGAAAGCGGTTCCACTGCTCGCCCAGGCTGACGGATAAATGCTCGCTGGCGCGGTAGGTGCCGCGCAAACGGGCCTCGTTCAGGCGGCCATCATAGTAGCTGCCAAACCGCTCATACACATTCCAGGTAAGCCGCCGGTCCTCCGCTGAGCCGTAGGTGAGCTGGTGCCGCGACCAGCGGTAATAACCCACGGGAATAAAAATATTCTTATAGAGATTGAACGGAGTGGTGATGCGCTGGGCGAAGTTGTCAATGATATCGTCGTCGGAATAAGCGCCATTGTTGAAGAGGGCTCGGAAAGTAGCCTGCCATTCCTGGGTCTGGAGCAAGCCGCTGGTATCAGGAGCGTGAAACAGGAAGCTTTCGAAATTGAGCTCGCGGACGCCCGGAATGTGAGGCCGCGGCTTGAAGTTTCCGTCCAGATAGTCGGAAACGGTGTTGTTGCGCTCCAGAAAGCCGACTTCAGGATTGAAGTTGCGTCCGATCTTATGGTGCTCGGCGACGAAATCGAACAAATTGCTGCGGAAGGTGGCCGAGCCGCCTACATCCGATTGGCCGCCGGTGAGGCCGGGAGTGCGCGTTTGCGCGGCCACGCCGGTGACCACCAAGTTTTTGGTGAGCAGGATGCGAGCGTCCGCGCCGCCGGTCTGGTTGAAAGCATCGAGAGGGTTGCCGGAGCGCTTGTCCACGCCGATGACGCCAATGTAGGACTGGCCGAAGATGGAGCGCTTGACGCGGACCACACCGAAATTGGCGTAAGGGTTGGGCCCATGAGAGCGGGTATCCACGTCCATGACGCCCAGGTCAAAGCCGGCGAGAGAGCCAGTGATTTTGCCGCCGCCGTTAATGGGGACTTCCTGTCCGGTGATGGGGTCAATGCCAATCTGGCGGCTGAAGAAAAGCAGGTCGCCCTCACCATCGAGGGGGAAATTGAAGATGCCGGCGTTTTCCAGGAAGAACTGGCGCTTTTCCGGGAAAAATATTTTGTAAGGGGTGAGGTTGAACTGGGTGATGTCCACGTCGGCGTCGGCAAAATCGGTATTGCCGGTGAGGTTGGCGACGAGGTTGGAGCGCAGGCCGATTTTCATATCCAGTCCGCCGGTGTAAAGCGGGGTGGAGCCGGCGGGCAGTCCGCTAAAAATGGCTTGGGGCGGAAGATGGCGGTATCCACCCAACAGGTAAGGCTTGATGATGAAGAGGCGGCCGCTGTTGATTTCGGAAATGCCGCTCAGATCGCCGGCCTGGCTGATTTTGTTGATGCCAAAAGAGCGGCGCCAGCTCGACCACAGGTCTTCTTCGTTTTTGCGACGGATGAAGCGCTTAAAGTTGATTCCCCAAACCACGTCGCGGGACTGCATGAAATTGAGAGTGGTGAAGGGGATCTCGATGGTGGCGGTCCAGCCTTGAGCGGTGACGCGGGCAGCGGAGGTCCAGACGCCGTCCCAGCCGGGGTCGAAATCGTCACCGTACATGTCGCCGGCCTGCTCCTCGGTGATGACCCCGTCGCGCTGGGTGCCCAGCGGGTTGATCTCGAAGACGTAGGCATTGCGATGATCGTGGGTGGAATCAATGATGATTTCGAAGTAATCGTCGAGCGCCTGGGAGAGGTCACGTCGCAGTTCGGTGGCGACGATCTGCGCGGGGCGGGAGTCGGAACACACGATGCCGAAGTAAACGGCGCGGCGAGTATAGAGAATGCGGACGGCAGTGGACTCGGTGGCGGGTTCCCCCTCCGCGGGCTCGCGCTGGCGAAAGTCGGTGATCGGCGCGGCAGCCTGCCAGAGCGGGTCGTTAAGGGTTCCATCGAGGCGAGGGGCACGGTTTACCCGGGCGGCGTTGGCGATGCGGGGAGCAGCCGGGGCAGATTGGCCGTGGCTGCGGGCCGATGCTCCAGGGGCGAGTGCGAGCACCAGGCACAGAAAGGGGCATAGACGGCGCGTCACGGCGCCGGTCAACGGCTGGAGGCGGAAGCAGGGTGGAAAGCCCATACCCAAGTTCTAGTGAACAACAGCCGACCAGCATAACGGATTCGCCGGGAAGTAAGAATGTGTGGGCCTCCGAAGCGCACTAACGGGGTGGAAGAGTGTGGCGCGTGCGTGCTTCGCGGGATGGGGGAATTAGCCGCTTGCACTATTTAGCGGGTGGGATATCATTAGATAGCGGGGTAGCCCTGTGGCAAAACAGAGAACAGCACTGCTGGTGCGCTGCTCGGAAGAGGAAGCGGAAGCGATCCGCGACGCGGCCAAACGGGAGCGCCGGACCATCAGCGGTTTTATTCTGAATGCGGTGCTGAACCGGATCGCGAACCAGAAGAAGATCGAGCAGGCGTGGCGGAAGACCGGAGGCGGGGGGCGCCAAGCCCGCGCCGCGGTTGAATCCGGAGAGTAAGCAGCGGCCGCCGCGGCCTCAATCCTCAGTTCCTGTCAGGGGAGGCTGTTCGTCCTGGAGCAGCAGGTGGCGAATAGACTGTGCCTGCTGGTGGACCTGGTCGGCGCTCTGCTGGAAGTGTTTGGCGGCTCGCACATTGCGCCGCCTGGTGGCGTGTTCGGAAAGACGGCGGTGCAAGGCCGCTTTCTCTTCCAAGGTGCGCAGAGCGGTCCACAGGGCGGTTTCCAGTTCGTCGTTCTTGGAGGCCAGCAGGCTCTCCGACCCGTAGGCGTGCCCCACGCGACAACGAAAGCGCAGCAGCTCTCCTTCCCGCACTTCCCACAAGGCACCGTTGCACTCCGGGCAGGAGTAGGGCGCGGGAGTTCCGGGTTTGTCCCGGGCGACAGCTGACAAATCAATTTCAGCGATTTTGACCTCATTGGTTAGATCGGAATTGAGCTGATCCTCGCTCCCTTGCCGCTGGCTTCGATTGAGTACCAGGTCAATCAGAGTGGCGGCAATCTGCCGGACCGGCAAGACATAGCGCGGAGAGTCGTTCCTGACGGCATTTTCCGGCATGGAGGAGAAGCGCGCTTCATCGGGGTCCTGGACGATGGTGACGCCGCCCTGGGCAGTTACAGCCTTCATCCCGGCGGTACCATCGTCGAGAAGGCCGCTGAACAGGACGGCGATGACGCGGGAGCCGCAGGCTGTGGCGGCGCTGCGAAATAAAGGGTCGATGGCCGGGCGATGCCGGTTTTCACGCGGACCCGCCGTAACTTTGACGGCCCCGTCGCGGATAAGCATATGGCGATCCGGAGGGGCGAGATATACGCGGGATTTCCGGATGGAATCGCCATCCACGGCGTAGGCAACGGGCAGCGCGCTGGTGCGGCTGAGGACATCAGAGAGCAGTCGCGGTCCTTCCGCCGCGGTGTGGATGGTCACAAAAATGGAGGCAGGAAAATCGCTGGGAAGAGCCGAGAGGACGCGCTGAATGGGCGGAATTCCTCCCGCCGAGGCGCCCATAAGGATGACGTCGTAACCAGCCACCAAACTTGAGAAGCGCGACGCGCCGCCTGGGATGGCTAAGTACAGGTTACCGGCTTATTGCGCAGGTTCTCAGAACGGGCACGAAACATCCCGGCCTGACTGCGGAGGTCGGTGGCGTGGCGGCACAGCAGTTGCGCTGCCTGGCGGATTTTGCAGGCTCGTTCCCGCATGAGCGCTGCGAACTCCAGGGGAGTTCGAGAGAAGAGATGATCGGGCTCCGGGCCGATGGGGTGGGACAACGGCGTAAGGTCGGCGGCGCCGGCATGGTCCATCCCGGCACCGGCGCGCAGATTTTCCAGGCTGTCGCGCAGGTGCCTGGAGGTGAGGCGGAGGTGGTTGGAACGCTCCCGCGCCGAGCGGGAGCGCTCACGAATATGCGATATGAGGATTGTGCTTCTCAAGGTTGATCTCCCAGTTTGTGCAACAGGCGGGCAAGAGTGCATATCGTTAGCGTTCCTTCAGCGTACCTTCCTGCGTGAACTCTGTTTTTTGGACCGCTTCTTGTCCACGGCCTTGCCGCGGCCATTTCCGGGGGCAGGGGGAGCAACGGTGGGGCCATTCGGAGTGGCTGCCCGGCCGCGCGATACGCCAAACATGATGAGGACGCCTTCCATAGCAGCGTCGCGTGCGATGGGAGTAAAGTGCACATCGCACACCTGGCGAAGAGCGCCGATGTGAAAACCAAGGTTGCGCAGCACGGTGCTTTTCTGGCTCTTGGCAACGGCGCGGGAACGGCGCACCAGGGTGCGGCTGAGCGATTGCTCCAGGGGCAGGCGGTCCATGGAGACGCCGACCACGGAAGTGGCGCTAACGCCGAACAGTTTCTGAGCGGCGGCGTTCCACAGCTGAATCTTCTCCTCGCGATCCACCAGCATGACGGGCCAGGGCATGCGGCGCAGAGTTTCGGCGTAGCGGTCGGTCACTTCATGCAGTTCCCGGGTGCGATGTTCCAGCTCGTCGTTCATGTTTTCCAGTTCTTCGTTGAGCGACTGGAGCTCTTCATTGGTGGTTTCTAATTCTTCGTTGGTGGATTGCAGCTCCTCGTTGGTGGTTTCCAGCTCTTCGTTGGTGGACTGGAGTTCCTCGTTCGTGGTCTCCAGTTCCTCGTTGGCGGACTGCAATTCTTCGCCGGTCGCTTCCAGTTGTTCGACGGTGGTCTGCAGCTTCTCCTGCACGCTGACATCGTCGCAGTGGATGAGGGTGCCGGTACGTTCGCCCTCGGGAGAGACGATAGGGCGAATGGCGACGTGGATAATCTTTTCGCCTGCCGGCTCGCGCGTAGTGCAGCGAAACTCTACGGGGTTGGAGGTGCCGTGACTTTCCTCGAGACGGCGTCCCATTTCCGGGCAGCGAACGACGATGTCGGTATTTTGCAGCCGCTTACCCTGCAGCCGGGCGCCGTTAACGGCCCAAATGTCGAGGGCGGCATCATTGTGGGTGACGACAAGATCGGCGCTGTCCAGCTCCATGATGCCGGACTTCAGGGTATCGAGGATGTAGCGATGATAAAGCTGCAGGATTTTCAGCTGTTGTGTGGTTTTGTCCATAACGGGACTCTCCGGTTCTGCCACTTGAGTTGGGGGAGTGGCAGGAGCGGTTTCCTTGTTGTTGTCGAGGCGCTGGAACAAGCGCCAGCGCAGGTTGAGGGGACGGAAGAGATGGGATTCACTGAGCTTGGATTCAGCCTTGCCCAGGAACAGCACGCCTCCCGGTTCCAAAGCATAATGCATGCGGAGCAGGATTTGCTTCTGGGTGATGGTGTCAAAGTAAATGAGCAGGTTGCGGCAGATGATGAGCTGGCAATGAGAAATAGGGGCGTCCAACATCAGGTTGCTGTGGCCGAAGATCACGAGGCGGCGCGGTTCGCGATTGATGCGGAGGAGAGGGCCGCCGGAGAAATAACGCTCACGCCACTGCGGGAGCAGGCGGCGCAGGGCGCCAGCGGGATACTCGCCGCGGCGCGCAACAGCGAGAGCTTCGTCGTCAATGTCAGTGGCGTAGATCTTGATATCGTAATCGCCTAGCTTAGGACCCAGAAGATCGCTCACCAGAAGGGCAAGAGAGTAAGGCTCTTCGCCGGAAGCACAGCCGGCGCACCAGGCGCGAAAAGGATCGCCGGATTTGAGGCGCCGCAGCATAGCGGGCAACACGTCAGTACGCAGCACCTCCCAGGCCGGGGGATCGCGAAAAAATTCGGTGACGTTGATGAGGATGGTGTTGAGCAGAGCGTTAACTTCGTGACCATCCTGGTGGATTTTGTCGAGGTAGTCGGAGTAGGTGCGGGTGTTGACCTCGCCCATGCGCTTGCGGATGCGGCGCTCGAGAGTGCTGGTCTTATAGCCGCGCAAGTCAAGATTGCGGTTATTGGCCAGCTCGCTAACGAGCTGATGGAGCGACAATTGGTTCTGGTCAGTCATGAGCCACAGTTCCGCACAATTCAATCAGGGTCTTAGCCAGCCGAGCGATGGGCAAAACAATATCCACGCAGCCGGTGGCAATGGCCGCGTAGGGCATGGAACTGAACTCTGAAGTGGCCGGGTCTTCGGCCATGGTGGTTCCGCCAGCGGCCTTGATGGCCTGGATACCGGCAGCGCCATCCCGCCCGGAGCCGCTCAAAACGATACCCATGGCGCGTTGCCCGTAGTTTACCGCAACCGACTCGAAGAGCAGGTCAATCGAGGGCCGGGAGTGATGCACGGCGGGAGTGCGCAGCAGGCGCACGGCGCCGGGTTCGGCCAGCAGGTGCAGGTTGGGGGCAGCGACGTAAACCACCCCGGGGATGATCTTTTCTCCGTCGCTGGCCTGGTGGACATGCAAACTAGTCTTGCGTTCCAGCAGTTCGGCGAGAACGCTGCGGTAGTCGGGGCTGAGATGCTGGACCACCAGAATGCTGCTGCCGAAGCCCACGGGCAGAGGTCCGAGCAGGCGGGAAAGAGCGTTGAAGCCGCCGGCAGAGGCGCCCAGAGCGACGACGTCAAAGTCGCCTCCCGGGTGTTGTCGCAACTCCGTCATTTTTGCGGCCGTGATCTCAGATGCGGAACGCATAGAGAGTCCGGCACCTTCTGCCACCTTTAGGATACCTGAAACAGGCCAAAATAGCGGTATGTATTGGCTCGCGGGAAAATTAAGGAGAAGGCTTTCGCCCCTCTGGCGCTCGATTTTTTGCCACTTTGTACCCACGGCTTACGCGGTGGGCTACGTGCTTGCGCCGCTGCGCGGCTAGTCTTTGAAATCCTCGTCCCAGAGGACGGCTCGTCGGCCTTGGAATCCACTGTCGGGGGCTGTCGTCGGACATTTTGGAATTGCGACACAAGTCTCTCGTCGTTCGAATAAGTTGAGAGTGACGGGAATTGTCGGATACCGGGCCGTTCGTTTTCGCACACCGCTGTTCATAAGCGGACACTCAGGCGGCCGGCAATGATGAAGAACTCGACCGGAATCAGCTTGTTAGGCGCTGGGCAGCGTGGTCCGCGACTTGCCCGTGCTTTCTCTTGGGGCGACTTCCAAGCGCCAGCTCTCGGGCCCCTGACGGGGTGAGAACACGCCCAAGGACCAACTTATGATCTGGCAGGAACTGCGGTTCGGAATGCGACGCCTGGGCAAGACGCCCGGGTTCACCATCATTGCGGTGCTCACGCTGGCGCTGGGCATAGCTGCCAATACCGCAATGTTCAGCGTGATCAACGGCCTGTTTTTTCATCCCGCGGGCGTGTCCGATCCCGGGCGGTTGCTAGCGGTGCGCGTCAAATACGACAAGCTCAACCTGAAGAGCATTGAGGTGTCGCTGCCCGATTTTGTGAACGTGCGCGACAGCAAGAGCATGTTCTCTTCGGCCGCAGTGGTAAGCGCCGGTGACTACAACTACGTGGGCAACGGCCTGCCGGAGCGGTTGCTGGGGGCGAATGTTTCCTGGCAGTGGATGCAGACCTTCGGGGCGCGGCCGCTGCTGGGGCGGGATTTTCATCGGGAGGAAGACCAGCCGGGAGCTAACCACGAGGTGATCCTTTCCTACGCGACATGGCAGCGGGTGTTTGGCGCGGATCCGGGCATTGTTGGCCAGAGCATCCAGCTCAACTCACAGGCCTATAAGGTCGTGGGAGTGATGGGCGAGGGATTTGACTGGCCTGACCAGGCGCAAATCTGGGTTCCGCTGGGCCTGGCACCCTCGGAGTACGCTGCCGGCAATCGCTTTAATGAAAACTATTTTGCGGTTGCGCGGGTGAAACCCGGAGTGGCGGTGGAGCGGGCAGAGGCCTTCGTTAAGGTTATGGCGCAACAATCGGTGGAGCCGGGCCAGGCAGCCGCCTATGCCAATAACTCCAGCTGGGGCATGTTCGCGCTGCCATTCATCGAGTTCATCTATGGCGACCTGCGCACGCCCATGCTGGTGCTGCTGGGCGCTGTGGGTTTCGTGCTGCTGATCACCTGCGCCAATGTGGCCGGCCTGATGCTGACGCGAGCTTCCGGCCGCTCCCGCGAACTGGCGATCCGATCGGCGTTGGGAGCACGGCCATCGCATCTGATCTGCCAAACCATGGCGGACAGCCTGCTGATGGCGACGGGCGGCAGCCTGCTGGGGCTGGGACTGGCCTTCAGCGCAGTGAACGCGCTGCGGGGACTGGCGCCGGAGAACACCATCCGCAATGTCGCAATTCCCATGGATATTTACGTGCTGTTGTTCACCGCGGCGGTGGGAATAGTGGCGGCGGTGTTGTTCGGCGTGACCCCGGCGTGGCAGATCTCACGAGTGGGCGATTTTGAGTTCCTGAAGGAAGGGGGCCGGTCGAACACGGCCAGCCGTGGGCGGCAGCGGCTACGTTCGGCGCTGGTGGTGGCGGAAGTAGGACTGGCGCTGGTGCTGCTGCTGGGCGCGGGTTTGTTCCTGCGCAGCCTGGCGCACTTGCAGGAAGTGAGCCCCGGATTTGCTGCGCGGGGGGTGATGACGGCGGCAGTGTCGCTTTCTCCCACCGCCTATAGCTCGCCGGCGAAACAGATTTCTTTTTATGATCAGATCACGAAACGGTTGAGCAGCCAGCCGGGCGTGCAGGCCGCCGCCGCGGTGGTGGGCCTGCCATTCTCGGGAACAGGCGCGGCTTCGTCGTTTCAGATCGAAGGGCGGGCAACTGGTCCGGGGGACCCCGGTCCGCACAGCAATCTGGCCTGGGTCACGCCCGGATATTTTTCTGCGATGAAAATTCCGCTGCTTAGCGGCAGAAATTTCAGCGATCAGGATCGCGGCAACAGCCCGCTGGCTGTAATCATTGACGATAACCTGGCGCACCAGTACTGGCCAAACCAGAACCCTCTCGGCCGGCGCATCCGCCTGGGCGGCGACAACGGACCCTGGGCAGAGATTATCGGCGTGGCCGCGCACAGCAAGCGTTCCATGCTGGTGGGCGAATCGGGCAAAGGGATCCGCTATTACTCGCTGCTGCAGGAAGCGGCGGCGCCAGGAGTGTTTGGAGCCCACCTGGTAGCGCGAACTTCGGCCGACCCTGCCAGCCTGGGCGCGATGCTTCGGCAGGCGGTGAAGGATGTGGACCCGAGCCAGGCGGCAGCCTACGACTTGCAGACCATGGAGCAGCGTGTTTCGGACTCGCTGGGACCGCGGCGGTTCGCGGTGACGCTGCTGGGATTATTCGCGGGAATCGCCCTGCTGCTGGCCGCGCTGGGACTTTACGGAATCGTGAGCTACTCGGTGGCGCTGCGCACGCAGGAGATCGGCATTCGCATGGCGCTGGGCGCACGGCGCCTGGAAGTGCTGGGCATGGTGGTGGGTCAGGGCATGCGCCTGGTGGGCGCCGGGGTCGCGGCGGGCCTGGTGGTGGCGCTCGCGCTGGGACAGGTTCTCTCCAGCCAACTGTTTCAGGTGAGCGCGTTTGACCCGATCACGATCATGGTGATGGTAGTGGTGATGGTGGGGGTGACGGTGCTGGCCAGCTACATTCCGGCACGGCGCGCGGCCAACGTGGATCCGATTGTGGCGCTGAGGTACGAGTAGAGTGCAAGCAAGATGAGGCGAGCTGCGCTCTCCCGCTGCGAGAGAGTTGAGCGCAGCCTTAGCCGCAGGCCATGTCAGGCGGCTTCGCGGTCCAGGAGTTTGCCCAGGGCGGCAAACAATTCCAAGGAACTGAAAGGCTTATAAAGCACAGTCTCGGAGGCGTCCACCGGGTCCTCGGAAGCGATGGTGTCTTTGTCGTAGCCGGTCATAAATACAACTTTCAGATCAGGCCGTCTTCGCGAGAGGTGGCGAGCCAGTTCCCGGCCGTTCATGCCGGGCATGACCACGTCTGCCACCAAAAGGTGGATGGGGCCTTTGTGCTGATCGCTGAGGAGGAGGGCCTCGGTGGCATTGCCAGCGGCCAGGACGGAATAACCAACGCCGCGCAAATCGCGGGCAACGGCATTGCGTACCACTTCGGTATCGTCCACCACCAGAACCGTGCGTGCAACGTGAGGGTGGACAGATTCGAGGAGGGGAAGCGCGGCTGTGACGGGCTGAGCCTCCGCCACGCTGCCCTGCAGCAGCGGCAGGTAGACGCGGATCGTGGTGCCATGCTGGGGTTCGGAGCGCACGGAAATGTGTCCGTCGCTCTGAGTGACAATGCCGTAGCAGATGGGCAAACCCAGACCGGCCGCGGTGGTGGCCTGCTTAGTAGTGAAAAAAGGTTCAAACAGGTGGGACAGGGTTTCGTCGTCCATGCCGGTGCCGGTATCACTTATTTCAAGTACGGCGTAGAGTCCAGGGCGTGGGACGGAACTGAAGCGTTCAGCGTGCGACGCGTGTTTGAGATGGAAGTTTTCCGTGCGGATGGTGATGCGGCCGCCCTGGGGCATGGCGTCACGGGCATTGAGCATGAGGTTGAGAATGGCCTGCTGCAATTGCACGGGGTCGCTTTTCACCCGCCCTAAGTCATTCTGAAGGTTGAGTTCGATGTGAATGTTCTCTCCGCCCAAGCGGTCGAGCAGGTCTTTGGTCGCGACCACGACATCATTAAGGTTGACGGGCTGCGACTGAAATCCCTGGCGGCGACTAAAGATCAACAGCCGACGCGTGATGGAGGCGGCACTGAGGGCGGCGTTGAGAGCCTGGTCCAGATAATCCATGAGGGCGAAGTCCTTGGGACCGAGTTGGCGGAGAGCCTGCTCAATGTTGAGGGTGATGCCCAGCAACAGATTGTTGAAATCGTGGGCGATGCCTCCGGCCAAACGTCCTACGGCCTTCATTTTGTGGGACTGGCGAAGCTGCTGTTCGCTGTAGCGCAGAGCGCGCTCGGCCTGTTTGCGCTCGCTAACATCATGCGCAATGCCGCGCACAATCGGGGCGGGAATCCCTGCAGTGCGCAGGGTATTGTGGAACTCCCAGACTCTGTGTTCACCGCTGCGGGTGAGCATGGAGAGGTAGCCTTCGGCCGCCCCGTCCTGGCGGATTTTCTCGAGATAGGCGGGGAATTGGTCCCGAAATTCGGGGACTATGAGTTCGGGCATGGGCATGTGGAGCAGTTCCTCGACTGAATATCCCAGAATGCGAGCAGCAGGCACATTCACCGAAAGCAGCCTGCCTTGGAGATCGTGGGTGCAGAGAAGGTCCTCGCTGTTCTCCACCAGGTCGCGATAGCGATCTTCACTCTCGCGCAGGGCGGCTTCGACACGGCGGCGCTCGAGAATCTCAGCCTGTAAAGCGGTGTTGCTGGCGGCAATCTCGCGGCTGATGTTGGCGCTTTGCCACAAGGCATGCTCGGTATGTTTATGCTCCTCTACCAGCAGCAGCATCATCCCCAGGCATATGCCGCAGCAATTAACGAGATCGAGAAAGAACAGCGCGGGGCTGCTGGCTATGGGTCCAAAAAAGCCGCGGACCGAAGGAGAGGCCAAGCCGAGGAGGAGATGATGGGCATACACCGCCGCGTATACGCTTTGATCGCCCGCATAGAACAAGCAAAAAATACCAATAATGCCCGTTGCCCAGGAGCGGGTGCGCCACCACTTGCGAAGGAAGATCCACGCGCACAACAATAAAGCCGCAGCCAGGGTGAGAGTGCGCGGCGCCGTTCCAATGGCGAAACTGATGAAGCGATTGTCCTGCCACTGCATGGACCAGGCAAAAGTCAGGGCCGCAAGGACAAGAGCGGCACCGGTTGCCATGGCGACCGCGGCACGAGAAGGCCGGGTTGAACGCCGGAAGGACGAAGCACCGAATACCAGCAAGGGAACCTGCAGAAAACCACATGCCAGCATGAGCAGGAGCGCGCCGGTTCGCAATGGGCTCCATTGCGGAGGGACCTGCGGAATGACGGCGCCAATGGCCAGAAAGGCTGAGAAGGAAGTCCAGGCCCAGGCCCAGTAGCGGAAGAATTCCTGCCTCCGCAGCCGAACGTAAAGCGACCACAACATCACCACCAAAAAAGTGGTGAGCAGAAGCTGCAGGCGCATATACAGGTGCAAGAGTTCCATCGGCAATGGGCTGCGGAGAGGGGCGGCCGAGGTTCTGGAGCCCTTTCCTGTGCCAGCATGGGACAGCCTTGAGGATGGAACGGTGATAGCGGTCACTGGGCAACGTGACAGGCGCGCCGGAACTTACGCCCGGCTACATCCAGGAACCGGGGCGAACGTCATAAAGGATGACCACGACCGGTTCGTCATCGGGGGTAGGAGCCTTAGAAATGATCGGCTTCAGCCGAGCAGATGAGTTCCGGGAGCGAGGGACAGAACGGTGCAAGCCGCGACCTGAAGACGAAGGCAGCGGCATTTTGACCAGGGAACGATCTGGAACTGTCGCAGAGCCGACGCAGAAGAGAGGAATCGCCAGGATAGAGGCTAAGAACACAATTGTTAAAGGTCTTGTCATGGCCGCTCCAGCTCAATGAAAAGCAAGCACAGTGCCACGTGGATGGACGCTGAGATCACCGAATGGATTCAACAATTTGCGAGGATACGGAGGAGGAGCCGGAAGCGGCAGTGTCCGTTCCTGGGATGCGGTGTGCGAAAGCGAACGTGGTGCTGGGATCATGGGCTGGCTGCTTAGCAATTTTGGACCGTCCGATTGCGTTCGTGACGGTTCGGGCATAGATAATAGGTTTAGGGGGAGGCATGAGGCGTTCCGCGGAACTGAACCGGGTTTACGAGATGTGGCGGGGGGTGTTGAAGGACCGCGGGTCCGACCTGACCACGATGCGGGATACGGTGGAGGAGTTCTATCGCAGCAATTTCCGCCTAATGGAGGACGTGGAAGTGGAGGCAGTCTTCACCCCGGTACCGGGGCTGTGGATCACAACGCCGGCGGGACGGGGACGCACCATACTTTATTTTCACGGCGGTGGCTATGCGCTGGGCTCCGCCAAGTCCTATGCGGAGATGACCAGCTGGATAGCACGCGCCGCACAGGCCAGGGTATTTGTCCTCGACTATCGCCGCGCCCCAGAATACCGGTTTCCAGCCGCATTGGAGGATGCGGCGCTGGCCTATCGCTGGCTGGTGAGCTCCGGGGCTGACCCCCGCACGCTGGCGGTGGCGGGGGACTCGGCGGGCGGGGGGCTGACCGTCGCGCTGCTCACCGCATTACGCGACCGCGGCGAGGAGCTGCCCAGTTGCGCGGCGTGCATTTCGCCCTGGGTGGATCTGAAAATGACGGGCGAGTCCATCGAGAACCGGGCCGCCTTAGATCCGCTGCTGACGCGGGAAGGACTGCAGCAGTTCGCCGATTGGTATCTGGGCGGTCAGGACGCGCGTAATCCGCTGGTTTCGCCCCTGTACGCCGATTTGCGAGGGCTTCCGCCGCTCCTGATCCAGGTGGGCACCAGCGAGATTCTGCTGGACGACGCTTTGCGCCTGGAGGAACGGGCGCGAGCCGCCAGAGTACAGGTGAGGTTGAGCGAGTACGAAGATATGCCGCATGTGTGGCACGTATTCGCTTCGTTTCTGCCGCAAGCCAAGCTGGCGGCCCAGGAAATCGGAGAGTTTGTAATGCAACATAGCCGGCGGGCAGCGGCGGCGTCGCAAGCCTAAGGATAGCCAGGGGATTACCAAAGCCGCTGTACCTCCCGCATTTGCCGACAAGAGCGCTTTTGGCTAACTCTTACAATGCGGCTCGACTGCCGGCGTGTCTACCCGTATCGGTAGGTAACCGGGAAGTGGTTACTCACCGGAAGGTCAGCCTCCCTCCATGGCAGGATTCGAGCGCCACTTCTACTTATGCTTATGCGCTGGATTGCCTGGATCGCACGTCCGTCGCTGCAGACGGTAATCAGCATCATTCCCCTACTAGCGACCATTGTCACTACTCTAGTTACCGTCATTTTGGCCCGGGCGACTCTGCGCTACGCCGCAGCCACCGATAAGAGCCTGGAACTGGCACGGGAGCAATTTGAGCGGGAGTGGGCGCCGGAGCTGCACATCCACATCGAGCGGCTATCCGAGGAAGACGCCAAGGTCATCATCACCAACTTGGCCAAGAGCTCGGTTCTGCTGCAGTTGGTGCAAATTCGCAAGATCCACGACGCGGTGCCGTTTGCCAAATATCCACTAAACCACCCTCTGGTGGGCGGGCGCAGCTGGATGGAGGACGTGGGAGACCGGTTTCTGGCGCTGGGCAGCCAGGAGTTTCGAGGGACAGTGGCGGCTTCGGCGACCTTTTTCTGCTCGGGGAGGTTGTACCGCACGGACTGGTTCCGTTTTGAGCTGGAAGTGAGCGGCAGGAACATCCTGCGCCTGGTGCCGATCACGGCGGCCGCCAACCGGGCACGCGTGCTGCAGACCAAAGTTGCGGAGAGAGCGGTGCGGCGGCAAGTGGTGGTGGACGTAGTGGCGGGCAGTAACGGCGACGGCGAAGGGAAGTAAGCGCCGGCGGGGCGAGGGCGTCCGCGCCACGAACTCACAACAGAGTCCCTAAGTCTGGCCGAACTCGGCGGTGTATTGCTGCCACTGGCGGCGCACCTGGGCCATCACCTGCTGGTACTGGGGATTGCCGCGCAGTTTGTCCCAGTTTTTATCGCGTTCGAACCAGGGATAGTTCTGGTTGCCTAATTCCACGGCCCGCTTCAGCCACAGAACCGCCTCGTTTGGATTGCCGAGAAGGGCATATATGCTGCCGACCCAGTAGGCTACGTCCCCATCTATGACGTTCTGGACCTGGTATTGAAACAGGCGGGGATCAATCTTTTGCCGCTCGCCGCGGGAGGCATACAGGAACGCCGCCAGTAAAACCGGAATCTGGTCGCCATTGTCCGACCCCAGTTGGACGGCACGTTCAAGAATTGGCTCGGCCTCTTTCGATTTGCCCTGGTAGTAGAGGAACTCACCAAGGAATGCCATAGCTTTGTACTGATCGGGATTGGCAGCCAGCGCCTGGCGCATGACCTGTTCGGCCTCCTCGGGCTTACCCACGTAAAGCAGCATGCGGCCGTGCATCCAGTAAATGCGAGGTGTAGTGGGGTTCAACTGGCGACTGCGGCGGTAAGCCTGCTCCGCCTGCTGGACCAGGCCGGCGTAGTGGTAGGCGTAGCCGAGGTAATCCCAACCAGTCTCCGAATTAGGGGCGAGAGCCAGAGCCTGCCGCAGAGTGCGGATGGCTTGAGCATTCTGGCCGGTCTCGGCATACACATCACCCATCGCGAGCAGCGCCTCCAGCGAACGGGAGTTGAGCTGTAAAGCACGCTCGGCGGCAGCGGCGGAGAGGCGCAAGTTGGCGGCGGCGTTTTCCTCGAAATTGGCCGCTTCCATCAGGTACATATCGGCCAGCATGGCTTCCGCATCCGCAAAATTGGGATCGACCTTGAGCGCCCGCTGCAAAACACGGGAGCCTTCGCGAAGGCTTTCGCGCCGGGAATGCATGAAGTATTCGTTACGGTAAAAGCGCGCCTGCAGGTAATCGTTGTAGGCTTCCGGGGAGCCGGTGAGCGGCTGCTGGAGCGAGTTTTGCTCCGCACCCGAAACCTGCACGCTCATGCCATCCACCACGCGGGTGGCCAGTTCGTCTTCAAATTTGAACATGTCGCTGCTGTGTAGGTCGTAGCGCTGGGCCCAGCGGGTGCTGCCGTCATGGGCATTAATCAGCTGAACCGAAACACGCACGTTTCCCGCCACGGTCTGGTACGTTCCGTCCAGCACCGACTCCACTTGCAGCTCCTGTGCCGCCTTCATGGGGTCCGCGGGTCCTTGCGCATACTTGAGCACCGAACTGGTGGGGCGCACGGCTAAGTCGTGCAGAGAGGCCAAGCGGCTTATGACAGCATCGGTCATGCCGATGCCCCAACTGTTCTCCTGCGCGGCCCCGGAAATATCGTGGAAGGGTAGAACCGCCAGAGTATGCGGCACCGGAGCGGCAGCGGCGGAAGCGAGCTGGGCCTGGGCGGCGGTGTTGCGGCGAATCACCCGCGAGCGCAGATAATATTCGCTGGCGAAAATCGCCAGCCCCAAGGCCAGGATTGCGGCCACCAGCAGGGCGCCGCGGGCGCCCGACCGCTTTGGCCGGGAGGTGGGTGCGGCTACCGCCATGCGCCCTGATTCCGTGTCGCGCTTTAGCCGTTTCAGGTCGGCGCGGATCTCCGCCGCCGACTGGTAACGCACCTGGCGGTCCTTCTCCAGGGCCTTGCTGATGATTTCCTCCAGCCGCGCCGGAAGCGTAGGGTTGAGGCGAACGGGTGCGGCGGGCGTGCGATTGAGGATGGCTTCTAAGATCACCCCGGAGGTGGCGCCGGGAAACGGAACCGCCCCAGTCGCCATTTCGTAAAGCACAGCGCCAAAGGAAAACAGGTCCGTGCGAGCGTCCAATTGCACACCGCGTATCTGCTCCGGCGACATGTAGGCCATGGTGCCCACGGTGATGCCGGGGCTGGTGAGGTGCTCAGGCGCGGTCATGGTGGGCGGCACGGAGGCGGCGTCCGCCACGGACTGCACCTTGGCCAGGCCGAAATCAAGAATTTTGGCCTGCCCCCGCGCGGTGACGAAAATGTTGGCGGGCTTGATGTCGCGGTGAACGATGCCGTGCGCATGTGCCGCATCCAGGCCGTCGGCAATTTGCGTGCCCAGGTCGAGCAGGGTTTCCAGTTCGAGCGGGCGGGCCGCGATGGTGCGCGCCAGAGTTTCGCCCTGGAGCAGTTCCATTACCAGAAACCACCGGCCGCCGCTCTCATCAATGTCGTGAATGGTGCAGATGTTGGGATGGTTAAGGGCGGAGGCGGCGCGCGCTTCCCGCTGGAAACGCTCCAGGGCCTGCGGTTCTCCGCCCAGACGCTCGGGGAGGAACTTGAGGGCAACGTGGCGGCCCAATTTCAGATCTTCCGCCTCATAAACCACACCCATGCCACCGGCTCCCAGTTGGCCCACAATGCGGTAATGCGAGATGGTCTGCCCGAGCAACGAAAGCCCTCCAATGGGCGGGTATGTTAGGCCGGGGCGTGAGGAAGGTCAATGGCGCTGCGGTTGGGCGAGGCGAGGCACAATACTCCACGGCAATCGAAAGGCAAGATCGAGTAGCGATCCAGGAGCAGTGCCAGTTTGGGCATGGAGCTGGAATTCACCGGCTTCTTTTCAGGCAGGTCACAGACGCTGTCCTGAGGTGGTGTTACGGTGCAAGTAAGGGAAGCGCTAGCAGCAGCGCAAAGTGGTTTCAACCTCTTAGCAGCGCTTGCCACACCAAAGGAGAACATCATGGCCATTGCTAAACCTCAGCCCCGAAAGGAAACGACTCCCACCATTGACATGGATGAGCGCATCCGCCTGAGGGCGTTTCAGTTGTTCGAGCTGCGTGGCCGGGAGGATGGCCACGACTTGGACGACTGGGTGGCGGCAGAGACCGAGATTCTGGGTAGACCTGTCAAATTGGCGAATCTGCGGGTGGTGAAATAACAAGCCAGCAGAATAGTGGGGAGACATGATGGGCGACGTCTCGAGGGTATGCCTGCGCTAACGGCCGTCGCAGTTTGTCACAGCTCAGAGGAGTCGTTCAGTTGCGAAGATGATTACGTCCAGGCGCCCGATTGCACCTTAGGTTTGCCGACCTGGCGCATGGCGTCCCAGTCGTAACGGTAGCGAACGCCGCAGCGGAGGCAAACCTGATAGTCCTGGCCATCGGCTCCGGTTTGCGGCCAGGAAAAGCGGTGGGAGCAGCGCAAAAAAGGCACAACCTTATAAACAAGTGCGAGGAGGGCAATCATTATCGGCTCCAGTACCGCTGTATATAGCGAATGAGCTAAGCGGATTCTGCACCTGGCGGACGCGTCCGTCAAAACGCGAGAGTGCCATAGGACACTGTACGGAAGGACAGCCGGAGCTGGGCATTGGGCAGACCGGCGCCGCCAAATTCCCGTGCGTCACACTGCAAGCAGCAACTGCCCGACCAGGCCCGGCTGTGCCAGAGGTCCCAGCCCTGTAAACCAACGGGAATGTGGCGGAGGGAGAGGGATTCGAACCCCCGGTACCCTTTCGGGCACAGCGGTTTTCAAGACCGCCCGTTTCGACCGCTCACGCATCCCTCCGCAATCGAGCCTAAATGGCTGTCCCCAGCGAGCTTAGTTTACAGCAACCGTAGACAAATTCAGGGCTAGCCGGCGAGTTAGGGCACGACGTTAACACTTCGCGCAACCGCTCCGCGATTGATCAGCAAGAGCCAATCTCGATTTGTCCTGACATAGGCGGGGCAGCACGTGGGCCAAGAGCCTCGTCCGGCGCTGCCGGAAGCAAGCCCGTCTTGGAGGCCGAGGAGGTTAGGCGCGATAGAGAGTGAAGAAAAAGACGGGGCGGAGGAGCCCAAGGTAAGTTCGCTAGTCTACTCCGAGGCTCTCTTAAACTTAACCATCAACAATTAACAATTGTCACCTTTGTTGCGTTCGTTACTTTAGGCAGCTTCCTGCCATCGGAATTCGCGATAATAGCCATCAGAAATTCGCGAGAATACTCGATGATTATGAAAACGTTTTGCGTGTTACTGGGCAGCACCTCGCTGGTCCTTAGCGGATTCGCGCTGCAAAACTCTGCTGCTCCTCCCGCTGGGAACCAACCCAGGGCGCAATTGCAAGCAGAGCTACGTACGTTGCAGACGTTGGCTCAAAATATCGCCCAGGCCCCTACGAATGAAGAAAAGGCGCGGGGCTGGCTGGAGTTGAATCGGCACGCAAAGAAGGTTGGAGAGGAAATGAACGCGGCATTTCCCGACACCGCAATCCAGGGCGACACAATTTCGCCGGCCAAGGCACAGCAATTAGCCCACACGGCCACCTCCTACGGCGTCCGTGTTGACTTCTGTGAGCCAAGTGGGAAGTGGGCCGCGGACAATCAGGGCTACTTTAAATATCTTGACCTATGGCCGAACGGGCCTGAAGCTGATGAAGCCACGTGGATGGGACCACAAGGGAATGCATCTTTTTGTGGCGATTCCGAAGGCTCCGCCGAGGAACTCAAAGGGTTCATCGCGCTACGCAAGCAATTCCTGGAAAAATTCCCCAACAGCCGCTTTGCCGCGCAGGCAAAACAAGAGATAGAGGAAGCGCAAGCGCAACTTGAACAGGCGCTCAAGTCCGGGAGGTAGCTACAAGCAGTACTTTGCCGGACAATTCTGTTCCGGCTTCGCAAAGGTGCCCCAAGCCGCTTGCCATCGGCATGAGCCAGAAGCCAACACTGGTTCCTCCGTGTGATGGAAGGCAAACACAGGGATGTGGCAAGATGGACATCACATTCCTGGCAAGAGGGCGCACTCTGATATGCAACAGCGGCGATGGCGGGCACTGCTCCAAACCATGCTACTGGCGGTGTTGTGCGGCGGGCTGTGCCATGCCGCCGCGCAAACCGGAACCGCACCCGAAGCTTTTGACAAGCAGCCTGAAGGGAAACGCCTGTTTGTGGAGTACTGTGCCGCTTGCCACGGCGAGCGCGGCGATGGCAAGCCGGCCAGCGGACTGAAGCTGAAGCCGCCGGCACTGGACCTAACCAGGTTCACGCTGTCCGATGAGTTCATTCGCAGGGTGCTCCAGGAAGGCGTGCTGGGCACCGGAATGGCGGCGTGGAAATCCCTTCCGCCAGATGAACTGAACGCGGTGACTGCCTACACCGCTACTTTGGGACGGGACGACCGGCTCTCAGCGCAAGAACGTGTGGCATCGGATCGCGTTCTGCGCGAAGCCGGACACCGCGTATACAGTGTGCACTGCGCGCGCTGCCACGGTGACGGCGGCAAAGGGGATGGTCCGGATGCCGCGCTCTTCAAGCCGCCTCCGGCTGACTTCACGGGGATGCGGCCATCCTTCGCGGCCGCCGCCAGCGCCATCGTCGAAGGAGTTCCCGGCAGCGCCATGCCGGCATGGCCACGGCTCACGCGGGCGGAGACTCAGGCGGTTACGTTTTATATCCGGTCGCTGTACCGTGGCTCGAGCCGCTCCTTACCCATCCATTCCAGTCTTTCTCGCCATCCGGCAGTGGCGCAGCAATAACTGCCCGGCGTGCTGTTAAAATCCAGCTTCGTCCATAGAAACGAACTTGTGAGCAAAGGAGCGAATCTCGTGAGCAAAATGTCACGGCGGGGATTTGTGGGCCAAGCCGCAGTGGGGCTGGCGGCGCTTGCGGCCATAGGAGGAAGGCCGGCCGAGGCACAACTGGTCTATACCCGAAACGATTGGAATGTGAAGGAGTTTGACGAACTGCTGCGGGTGCCCGCGCGCGCCAAACAGGTCTATGATGTCACCGCGATCAATGATGGCATGTTTCTGAAAAACGTGAAGAATTCGCTGAATGGGCTGCATTTTGGTTTTGGAATTCCGAGCGGGCAGATCCGGGTTCTGGCCGGGCTGCACGGGCCCGCCAACCTGCTGAACTACGATGACTATGTCTGGGAAAAATACCGTATCGGGGAATGGCTGAAGGAAACGGATCCGCAAACCGGCAAGCCAGCAGTACGCAATCCGTACTATCCCAGCAAGGCGGCTAAGA
>Ga0075436_100000215_pt1 | contig 35586 bp, 30 predicted proteins | sample RhiMethybrSRZTD5_FD_75303 | JGI IMG/M metagenome (GOLD analysis project Ga0075436, IMG submission 75303) | Populus rhizosphere microbial communities from Tennessee, USA - Rhizosphere MetaG P. TD hybrid SRZTD5 | ecosystem: Host-associated > Plants > Roots > Rhizosphere > Soil | place: USA...
GCGCGCGCACAGCCAGGTGATCTCCGCGTGCGGGTTGCGCAGAAACGCGGCGATGTGCTGCGACGCGCACCAGCCGACGCCGCAGACGGCCACGCCCAACTTTCGGTCGGCTGTGGACATTCCTCCAACCGATGCAGGGCGGCCCGTTCAGGGCCGCCACGGCGAGGCTGAAAGCGAACGCCTCGCCCTACCTCTGAGAACTCTTCTAGACATGCGCCAGGATGCGCTCGAGGAACGTGCGGTTCTCGCGGGCGTTCGCCATCGTCTCCGCGGCGGTTGCGCCGACCTTGCAGCACTCGACCATGATCGGCCCATCGAATCCGGCGGCCTTCAGCGTGCCGAAGACGGCCGCGAAATCCACCTTTCCTGTGCCGAACTGAATCATCACATCACCTTTGAGCGCGCCGCAGTCCTTCGCGCAGAAGCCGGTGACCTGTCGAGCGATCGGTTTCAGCTCCTCGACCGGATTCTTGCCCGTGTAGTAGATGATGTTGCCGGCGTCGTACCAGATCGTGAAATTCGGATGCCGGACCGCCTTCAGGGCCGCAACGATTTCGTCCGCCGCGCCGCTGCTGCCGCCGTGGGGTTTCATGACCAGTTTGATCCGGCGTTCCTGGGCGTACGCCGCCGCATCGCTCATCACCTTGTAGTAGTGCTCGTACTCCTCCGGCCTGTCGACGCCGAACGTGAGCAGGTAGGTCAGCGCGAGCGCATCGGCATGGTCGATCTGCCGGCGGACGTCGGTGATCGAATCGCGCAGGGGGATGTCGTGCTGCGAGCGCAGCGCGGCCATGTTCGCCTTCAGGCCGCTGGCGGCGATCCGCTGTTTGAGCCTGACAACGTACTCCGTCGTGGCCTCCGAGCCAATGAACGGCTCGTCTTTCGTTCGGGTGAGAAGGCCGGTCGTCCGGTAACCTGCCGCTGCGATCTGTTTCAGCGCTTCATCGAAGCTCCATGTCGTCCAGGGTCGATTGAAGCATCCAATCGGCCACCGGACGGCGGCCTCGAGCGCGGACCACCGGGACAGCCCGAGCGCGGTCCCGCCCACTATCGCCTGCTGAAAGAATTCACGTCGCTTCATCGGATCACCGCGATCGCGTCTCAGCCGTGGAAATCGTAAATCCGACCGACGATATCACGCGCTCTGCCCCGCACGAAACACGTCCGGCGGAATCCGTAACGGGAGATTCTGCACCGCCTGGTCGGCGTTCGGTGCGGGCCGTTCGTTCGTTTGACTGCCTGGGGTAGACTGCCGTTGCGAGCCCCGAGCCGTGGTCCTCATCCTCGAAGTCAGTTCACCGAACGCCGCGACGCTGGGCGGCGCCGCGCGGCAGACCTTCGATGCCGGCGGCGGCAGCATCGGCCGCGATCAGGACAACTCGTGGGTGCTGCCGCACTCGAAGGTCTCCGGCCACCACGCGCGCATCAGCTTCGCCGACGGCGTGTACTACATCGAAGACACCAGCCGGAACGGCGTCTGCCTGAACTCCTCGCGCAACCGGCTGGAACGCGGGCGGCCGCATCCGCTCGCGTCGGGCGATCGCCTGCTCATCGATCCGTACGAAATCCGGGTCGCGCTCGCGCGCGACGAGGCGGCCGCGCGCGATCGCCGGACGGATCCGCCGCGCGCCGCCGATCCGTTTGCGGCGTCATACGAGGACGCCGGCGATCCGTTCGCGCCGGGGCTGCCGCCGGACTCCGGGTTTGACGCGCCCGAACCGGCGCCGGGCGACCTCGACCCGCTCGTGCTCCTGAACCTGCACGACAACCGTCCGAAACCGCGCAAGGCGCCGAGCGCGGACGATCTTCGCGGCGGCTCGCTCCTCGACGAGCACTACCGGCCGCCCGCCGTCGTCGACGCGGCGCCCGCGCGCGCCCCGGCGAACGATCCGAGCGCGATTCCGCACGACTACGATCCGCTCGCGCCGGACGAGCCGGTCGCGCCGCCGGAGGCGGCCCTGAAGGCGTCGCCCGAGGCGACCGCCGATTCGGATCCCCGCGTGCTGCGCCCGCGACCCGGATCGAAGCAGGCGAGCGTGGACGTCCGGCCTGCCGCGCCCGCGGCGCCATTGTCGCCCGCGCCGCCATCCTCGCCCGCGCCGTCACCGTCGCCTGCCCCGCCATCGTCGCCCGCGCCGGCGAGCGGCCCGGCGCCGCAGGGCGGCGATCTCGCGGCGGTGCTGGAGGGCGCCGGCCTCGAGGCGGTCGCCGTGACGCCGGAGCTCGCGCAAGCGTTCGGTCGGATCATCCGCGTCGTTGTGTCTGGTGTGATGGACGTCCTGCAGTCGCGCCAGCAGATCAAGGACGAATTCCGTATGCGGATGACGCGGTTCAAGCCTGGCGAGAACAACCCGCTGAAGTTCTCAGCCAACGTCGACGACGCGCTCCACAACCTGCTGGTCAAGCGCAACCCGGCGTACCTGGGCCCGGTGGAAGCCTTCGAGGACGCGTTCAGCGATCTGCGCAACCACCAGCTCGCGATGCTGGCCGGGATGCGCGTCGCGTTCGAGTCGCTGCTCGCCGAATTCGATCCGGACCGGCTGCAGGAAGAATTCGATCGTCAGCTGAGCAAAGGGCTGGTGCCGGCGAAGCTTCGCTACTGGGATCTGTACCGCGAGAAGCGTCACGAAATGGTAAAGGATCCCGACGCCGCCTTCCGCGAGTTGTTCGCCGAAGCCTTCGCGCGCGCGTACGAAGAGCAGCTCAGGCAGCTGAAAAGCCGCGACGACGACGCGCCGGGCGCGTCTTCACGGCCGAAACACGCGTCAGACAGTTGATGGCGCTCTGCCGCCTCGCGCGGAGCCGGCAGCGAGCCGGCGCGGCGGATGCGCATCGCATGAATGCGGTTCCCGCGCCGGCCCCTCGTGGACGCCGCACGCCGTTCGGGTATAGATTGGGCGCCGCTCCCACACGTCGCCCATCGAGTCTGGTTGCGAATGGCTGCGCATAACCGCGTGATCTGGTCCGAGGGGTTGTTTCTGCAGCCCCAGCACTTCCAGCAGCAGGAGCGCTATCTCGAGCGCTACGTCGAGGCACGCTGCCGTTCGCTCGTGCCGCACGGCTGGGGGTTCACCGAGATCGAGTTCGAGCGCGATCTGCTGAACATCGGCAAGGCGGCGCTCAGCCGCGTCGCCGGCGTGTTCCCCGACGGCACCCCGTTCCAGATGCCGGACGACGATCCGCTGCCGGCGCCGATCGACGTGGGCGCCGACGTCCGCGATCAAATCCTGTATCTCGCCGTGCCGCTGCGGCGCCCCGGCGAGCTCGAGGCGGTGCGCGACGGGAACGGCGACGATCTCGCGCGCCACGCGGTGCGGCAGGTGCAGACCGCCGACGCCACGTCCGCCGGCGGCGATCCGGCGCTCGTCGAGGTCGGCACGCTGCGGACGCGGTTGCTGCTGGGCAAGGACGTCACGAGCGCATACGCCTGCGTCCCGCTCGCGCACGTCGTCGAATGCCGGGCCGACCGGCAGGTCGTCCTCGACGATCAGTTCATTCCCACGGTCATGCAGGTTCGCGCCGCGGGCCGGCTGTCCGCGTTCACGTCCGAGCTGCTGGCGCTGCTCCATCAGCGCGGCGAGGCGCTTGCGAGCCGCGTAGCCGCCACCGGACGCGGCGCCGCCGCGGAGTTCGCCGAGTTCCTGATGCTCCAGGCGATCAACCGTTACGAGCCGCTGATCGCGCACTACGCGGATGCGGGGAACGAGCACCCCGAGAGCCTGTTCCGCGTCTGCGTGTCGGCGGCGGGCGAGCTGGCCACGTTCACCTCGACGTCGAAGCGTCCGCCGAAGGTCACGGCGTATCGGCACGATCGGCTGCGCGAGTCGTTCGATCCGGTCATCCTCGCGCTGCGGGATTCGCTGAGCAGGGTCCTCACGCAGGCGGCGATCCCGATACCGATCGAGCCGAAGAAGTACGGGATCAGCCGTGCGATCGTCAACGATCGCAGCCTGTACGACTCGGCGGTGTTCATCCTCGCCGCGCGCGCGGACATCCCGGCCGAGGAGCTCCGGCGCCGCTTTCCGGCGCAGCTGAAGGTGGGGCCCGTCGAGAAGATCACCGATCTGGTGCGGCTGCAGCTTCCCGGCGTGCCGGTGCATCCGGTGCCGGTCGCGCCGCGGCAGATTCCGTTCCACGCCGGCTTCGCATATTTCGAGCTCGATCAAACCGATCCGTTGTGGGGACAGCTGCAGAATTCCGGCGGCGTCGCGATGCACGTCGCGGGCGAATTCCCGGGCCTCGCGATGGAGTTCTGGGCGATTCGCACCTGATCCGGGGCCCGAGCCATGGCCAACAGCGACGATCCGTTCCTGCGGCCCGACGCCACCAGAATGCGGCCGCGGCCCGGCGGCGGCCGGCGTACGTTCGTCGAGCCGCCGCGGACGCAGGTGGCGCAGGCGACGGTGGGCGACGCCGGATCGCTTCCGCCGTCGGCGCGCGCGCTCATCGGCATCGGGCTGAACCCGCTCGTCCGCGCGGCGACGCCGCTGCTGCTGCTGACGGCGCAGATCCGCGAGTCGCTCGGCTCGATGGACGTCGGCGGGCTCCGCCGCAGCGCGCTCGAGGAGATCCATCTGTTCGAGGCGACCGCGCGCGCGTCGCGCGTGCCCAACGAGGTCGTGCTGGCCGCGCGCTACGTGCTCTGCGCCGCGCTCGACGAGGCCGTGCTGTCGACGCCCTGGGGCAACCAGAGCGAGTGGGCCCAGCATCCGCTGCTGGTCGCCGTGCATCGCGAGGCGTGGGGCGGCGAGAAGTTCTTCGACATGCTCGATCGCATGTCGCAGGACCCGGCGCAGCACATCGATCTCATGGAGCTCCAGTACCTGGCGCTGGCGTTCGGGTTCGCCGGCAAGTATCAGGTGCAGGAGCGCGGGCAGGACCGCCTCCTCGAAATCCAGCACGCGCTCTACCAGAAGATTCGCGAGCAGCGCGGTCCGAGCGAGAGCGCGCTGTCGCTGCGCTGGCGCGGCCTCGAGGATCGCCGCAACCCGCTGCTGCGCTATCTGCCGTGGTGGGTGGTCGCCGCCGCGGCGCTGCCGATCCTCGCGATCGCCTTCACGGCGTACTACGCGAGCCTCGCGAGCCTTGCCGCGCCGGTGCAGGCGGAGCTCGCGCGGATCGGCCTGGAAGATTTTTCCGCGCCGCCGCCGGCCGCGCCGCCCCGGGGGCCCACCCTCAAGCAGCTGTTGTCGCCCGACGAGCAGCGCGGCGCGCTGAGCGTGGAAGAAGACGGAGCGAAGACGACGGTCACGCTGCTGGCCTCCGATCTGTTCCCGTCTGGGAGCGCATCGATCAACGCGGCGTACGTCCCCACGCTGCAACGGGTGACCGACGCGCTGAACAAAGTGCCCGGACGCATCCTCGTCGTCGGCCACACCGACAGCCAGCCGATCAAGTCGCTCCGCTTCCGCGACAACTTCGAGCTCTCGCGCGAGCGCGCGGTGAGCGTCGTCTCGCTGCTGCAGGAGGGGATCGACAACCGCGCGCGATTGAAATGGACCGGCGTCGGCTCGTCGGAGCCGCGATACTCCGAATCCGATCCCGCAAGCCGCTCGCGCAACCGGCGCGTGGAGATCATCCACGTGAGTGGAACGTGAGGCGTCCGTGTTCTCGTTCCTGAACCGCCGGGTGCTCGTCCTCCTGATCGCGTTCGCGCTGATCGCGATCTTCATTTGGTACGCCGGGCCGTACTTCGCGTTCGGCGTCTACCGTCCGCTCGAGAGCGAGGACGCGCGCCTCGTCGTGATCGGGCTGGTCGTCGCCTGCTGGATCCTGTCGCGCGTGATCAGATTCCTGCGGGCGACGCGCGCCACCGACAGGCTGATGGGCGCCGTCGTCAATCAGGTGCGCCGCGAGAAGGAGCGCCCCTCGGCCGAGGCGGCCAAGCTGCGCGAGCGTTTCGAAGAAGCAATCGCGGCGCTGAAGCAGCGCGGCGGGCGCAGCCTCTACGATCTGCCGTGGTACGTCTTCATCGGCGCCCCCGGTTCGGGCAAGACGACCGCGCTCGTGAATTCCGGCCTCCGATTCCCGCTCGAGCAGCGCGTCGGCAAGGGGGCCGTCCGCGGCATCGGCGGCACGCGCAACTGCGACTGGTGGTTCACCGACGAGGCGGTCTTTCTCGACACCGCCGGGCGATACACGACGCAGGACTCGGACGAAGCGTCCGACAGCGAAGGCTGGAAGGAATTCCTGGCGCTCTTGCGCGGCTACCGCGAGCGGCGCCCGCTGAACGGCGTCCTGCTGACGATCAGCTGTCAGGATCTGCTCACGCAGAGCGACGCCGAGCGCGACGCGCACGTCGATGCCGCGCGCCGCCGGCTGAACGAGCTCACCGACGAGCTGCAGGTCCAGCTGCCGGTGTACGTGCTGGTGACCAAGTGCGACATGGTCCCGGGCTTCACCGACTACTTCGACGACCTGACGCAGGAGCAGCGCGCGCAGGTGTGGGGCGTCACGTTCCCGTTCGAGCAGACGGCGAGCGGGGAAGCCTCCGACGGCGTCGCGACGGAGTTCGACGCGCTGATGTCGCGGCTGAACCGCCGGGTCTTCGCGCGGCTCGAGGAGGAGCGCGGCGGCCGGCGACGGGCGGCGGTCTTTGCGTTCCCGCAGCAGATGGGCGCGCTGCGCGATCTCGTCGCGCAGTTCGTCGCCGACGTCTTCTCGACGAGCCGCGGCGATCGACAGCAGGTGCTCCTGCGCGGCGTGTACTTCACCAGTGGCACGCAGGACGGCACGCAGATCGACCGCTTGCTCGGCGCGATCAGCCGCCGGTTCGGCGTCGCAGCGGATGCCGTGGCGCCGCCGGCCGGTCGCGGCAAAGCGTATTTCGTCGAGCGGCTGCTGAAGCAGGTGGTGATCGGCGAGTCAGGGATCGCCGGCGTCAACCGCCGGCTCGAGATGCGGAAGGCCGCGTGGCAGATCGGCGCCTACGCGGCGACGATGCTCGTAGCGGTCGTCGGGCTCATCGCGCTGTCGGTCAGCTACGCCGCCAACCGCACGTACGTCGAGCAGGTGACCAGCGACGTCGCGACGCTGAAGCGCGTGCGGCCGCCGATCGGGCGCGCGTCGATCGAGGCATTCCTGCCCGTGCTGAACGCGGTGCGCGCGGTGTCCGATTCCGCCAACCGGTACCGCGACGGCGCGCCGTGGAGCATGCGCTGGGGCCTCTACCAGGGCAATTCGATCGGGAACGCCGCGCGCGACGCGTACCTGCGCGACCTGGACGGGATCGTGCTGCCGCGGTTCGCCGCCCGCGTGCGGCAGCACCTGATCGAGTACGCGGCGGAGCCGGAGAAACTGTACCTCTACCTCAAGGCGTACCTGATGCTCGGCGACGCGCGCCACTACGACAAGAAGTATCTGCAGTTTGTCGCCGACGTCGAATGGCCGCCGCCGATCGGTCCATCGTCCGCGGCGTCGCCGTCGCCGCACGTGCACAACCTGCTCGAGTACTCCGATACGCTGCGCCCGCTGCCGGTAGACGCCGCGCTCGTCGCGCAGGCGCGCGGCAGCGTGCGGCAGGCCTCGATTGCCCGGATCATGTACGGGCAGCTGCAGCGGCGCTATCGGAGCGACGGCACCGACGGCGTGCGCCTCGACGTCCTCGCCGGCCTCGGCGCCGAGAAGGTGCTGCGGCGCCGCAGCGGCCGCCCGTTCTCCGAGCCGATTCCGGCCATCTACACGCAGAAGGTCTTCAAGGAGATCACCGGCGCCGGCATGCGGCCGTTCGTGAACCAGTTCGCGGCCGATGAGTGGGTGTGGGGCAGCGGCAGCTCGGTGCTGTCTGCGAGCCTGACGAAGCTGGGACCCGACCTTGCGGACATCTACGAGCGCGACTACGCCAACGCGTGGGACGCGCTGCTGAGCGATCTGCAGATCGTCCCGTTCGCGACGGTGCAGCAGTACGCCGAGGCCCTGAGCATTCTGGGGGGCCCCACCTCCCCGCTGCGCGGCGTTCTGAAGATCGCGTCGGAGAACACGTCGCTCGTCGCCGGGTCGCGCGATCAGACGACGCCCCAGTCGCTGCGCGACCGCCTCGTCGACACGACCAACGACATCTTCAACAAGGCGCAGCAGAAGATCAGCGGCGGTGCGCTGCCGGGAGCGCTCGTCACGCAGCGCTTCCAGCCGATTCAGCGGCTCGTGTCGGGGGCGCCCGCGCCGATCGACGGCATCCTCGATCAGGTCCGCAAGATTCGCGATCAGCTCGCGAGGCTCGGCCCGCAGGTCGGCGGCGGCGAGCCGCTGCGCGCGCTCACCGATCCGGCGCTCCTGCAGCTCTGGCAGGCGCTGCTGCAGGACGCGGCGACGCTGCCGCCGCCGGTCGACACGCTGGCCGCCGACATCGTGAACAACGCGCGAGGCAGCGTCGTGAACGACGCGCGCCGCGAGCTCGACAAGCGGTACGACGCCGAGGTCGTCGCGCGCTGCCGCCAGCTGATCGACGGACGATATCCGTTCGGGAACGGCGGCGACGTGTCGCTCGCCGATTTCAGCGAGCTGTTCGCCGACGGCGGCGTGTACGACAAGTTCTTCGCCGATCAGCTCGCGCCGCTCGTCGACACGCTTCAGCCGCAGTGGACCTGGCGCGGGAGCCCGACCTCGTCGTCGCCCGAGATCCTGAATCAGTTCCAGCGCGCCGCGCGCATCCGGCGGATGTTCTTCCCGCCCGGGGCGAAGACGCCCGAGCTGAACTTCACCGTGCGGCTCTCGAACGTTGACGCGCGCGCGCTCCGTTTCTATCTCGAGATCAACGGCCATCGCTTCGAGGCGCGGCCCGGCGCCGCGAGCGAGAGCCCGGCGTCGTGGCCGGCCACGGACAAGGCGGGCGTCGTGTACGCCGCGTTCGAGGACAGAGAGGCGACCGCCGAATACATCAGGACCGGCACCGGCCCGTTCGCCCTCTTCCGCATGATCGACGACAAGCAGCGCTCCACGCCCGGCGAGTCCGACGCCCAGACCCTGCTTCGCTTCGAGACCAAATACCATCAGGCGCTGGCGACGATCGTGCCGTCGGAAGGCGTGCGCAACCCCTTCTCCGCGTCGGACTGGCGGCAGTTCCGGTGCGATCGCTGATGGCGCGGGCGTGCACGTAGGACTCTTCGGGAAGCTGCCCAGCCACGGCGATTTCCTGCGCCGCCGCGTCTCGGATGCCTTCGTCGACGCATGGGACGCGTGGCTCCGACGCTGCCTGTCCGACAGCCAGGCCACGCTCGGCGATCGCTGGGTGGACGTCTATCTCACGAGCCCGGCGTGGCGGTTCGTCTGCGCCGCCGGTGCCTGCGGCCCGGCGGCGACGATCGGCGTGATGGTGCCGAGCGTCGATCGCGTCGGCCGCTTCTTCCCGCTCACGCTCGTCGCCGAGCTGCCCGACGACGTGAACATCCTGTCGGCGATGAACGCGTCGACCTCGTTCTTCGACGAGGCGGAACGACTGCTGATCGACACGCTCGCCGACGAGGAGATCGACTTCGATCGCTTCGACGAGCGCGTCGTGGAGCTGGGCGGCGCGCTCGAATCGATGACGGTCCCGGCGCCGGTCGTGCTCGACGCGACCGCCGCCGCGATCGTGAACGACGGCGCGCACGCGCTGCAGATCCCGATCGGCGATGCCGCGCGGCTCGGATCCGTCTTCGAGCAGCTCTTCGCCCAGCGGCTGTCCTCGCTCTACGCGCCGATCGCTCTCTGGTGGACCGAGGGATCGCCCATCGTCGAGCCGAGCTGCCTGATCGTGAAGGGGCTGCCTGATCCGGCCACGTTCGGCGCGCTGCTCGACGGATCGTGGTCCGATCACCGCTGGCGCACGGTGCCCGTGCGCATCGACAGCGCGCTGACGATGGAGATGCGCGTCGACGGCCCGCCGCCGGCCGGGTTCCATTCCGCGGCCGCGAGCGACGTCGGCCTCGCGCGCGAGATCAACGAGGACGCGTTCGTCGAGCGGCCCGAGATCGGCGTATGGGCGGTCGCCGACGGCCTCGGCGGGCACCGCGCCGGCGAGGTCGCGAGCCACATGGTGTGCGACGCGCTCGCGGAGCTCGCCCCCGACCCGACCTTCGAGGGCACGATCGAGGCCGCTCGGCAGCAGCTTCTGCAGGTGAACGATCTCCTGCTGCGCACGCGCACGCACGCGGCGATCACCGATTCGAGCGCGAGCACGGTCGTCGTCCTGCTGGTGCGCGGCAGCCGGTGCGCGATTCTGTGGGCGGGCGACAGCCGCGTGTATCGATGGCGGGCGGGACGGCTGGAGCGCCTCACGCGCGATCACAGCGTCGTCGACTCCGATCGGGCCGCGGGCCGCGAGGCGTCGACCGCCGTGACGCGGGCCGTCGGCGTCCAGCCGACCCTCTCCCTCGACCTACGACTCGACACCGTTTCTGCCGGCGACCGGTTTCTTCTGTGTTCGGATGGCCTGACGCGGACGTTAACAGAAACACAGATAGGGACATGGATGGACAAGCGTCACATCCGTGCGGCGGTAGAGGGATTGATCAGCGACACGCTCGCGGCCGGTGCGCCGGACAACGTCACCGTGGTGATCGTCGAAGGAATTGCTGAGGCTGTATAACGATTTTGTTGTGTAAACGCCGCTCGAACCTCCCGCTTTCTGCCTTTTGACTTTTGACGGAAATCAGTAGAATGCGCCTCGCGTCGCTGAACGCTGGTTCACGACGCGACGTCACACTCTTTCAGCAAGTAATCGATCGCGTTGGTGACGAGTGCCGCGCACGCTCGGGGGCGGGCCGGCCCCGCCCGGGCGGAGAGGGCTGTGTATGAGTGTTCGTTGGCAGGGAGAGGACGTGTTGCTCCAGCCAATCGTGCCGGAACAGCCATGCGGCGAGAACCTCGAAGACACGGAGCTGCTTGCCTCGTTCGACGCCTATCGCCTCTTCGGCCAGTCGCGTTCGCTCGACGCGCCGCCGGAGCAGGACGAGAAGGGCGTCACCAAGCGCGCCGACCCGCCCGACTGGATTGCCATCCGCGACAAAGCGATCGCCGCGCTGCACAGGAGCAAGGATCTGCGCCTTCTTGCGCACCTCAGCGCCGCGCTGCTTCGCACCGACGGCGTGCCGGCGTTCGCCGCCACGCTGAACGTCGCCTCGGAGTGGCTGACGGCGCACTGGAGCCAGGTCTATCCGCTCGTCGACGAAGACGCGATCCTGCGGCGCAACGCGCTGAACTGCTTCGCCGACTCGATGGCGATCGTCGATCGCCTGCGCCGCATCCCGCTCGTGAGCAGCCGGCAGCACGGCACCTTCAGCCTGCGCGACATCGACCTCGCCACGCGGCAGATGCAGCCGGTCGACGGCGACGCGGTGGTGGACGAGAACCAGATCAACGCGGCGTTCGACGCCGCGCCGCTCGACGACCTCACGCTGCTGCAGGACAGCGTCGCCACGGCGGCGGCCTCCGTGCGGCGCATCGACACGACGATGCGGGACGCGGCAGGGTCGGAGGCGACGCCGGCGTTCGATGCGCTCTCGACGCAGCTGGCGAAGATGAACCAGACGCTTCGAGCGCGGCTCGCGTCGCGCTCGAACGGCAACGGATCGGAGGGGGCGGCCGACGCGCCCGCGGACTCCAACGGCTCAGCTGGCGCCGCGCCGACCGGCGTCATCCGGTCGCGCCAGGACGCCATCCGTGCGCTCGACGCGATTTCGGCGTTTTATCGACAGGCCGAGCCATCGAGCCCGATCCCGCTGCTCCTCGAGCGGGCCAAGCGTCTGGTCTCGAAGGATTTTCTCGAAGTGCTGGCTGACATCGCGCCGGACGCCGTAGCGACCGCGCGCGCAGCCGGGGGGTTGAAGTCCGAGTAGCCAACGAAGCGTCAGGAGGTGGCTGGTGGCCAAGTCGAGCAGTCAGAAATTCATCGCCCGCAATCGCGCGCCCCGGGTCCAGATCGAGTACGACGTCGAGCTGTACGGCGCCGAGAAGAAGATTCAGCTGCCGTTCGTGATGGGCGTGCTCGCCGATCTGACCGGGAAGCCGGCGCAGCCGCTGGCGCCGGTCGACGAGCGCAAGTTCCTCGACATCGACGTCGACAACTTCGACAGCCGGATGAAGGCGCTGAAGCCGCGCGTCGCGTTCCAGGTGCCGAACACGCTGACCGGCGAGGGCAACATCAACGTGGAGCTCACCTTCGACAGCATGGACGACTTTTCGCCCGCGGCGGTCGCCCAGAAGGTCGATGCGCTCAACAAGCTGCTCCAGGCGCGGCAGCAGCTCTCGAACCTGATCACCTACATGGACGGCAAGGGAGGCGCCGAGGAGCTGGTCAGCAAGCTGCTGCAGGACCCGACGCTTCTGCACGCGCTCGCGTCGAATCCCAACCCCCAGGATGAACCGGCATCGTAGGCGCTGAACCCAGGAGCGGAGAACAGCCATGGCCGATCCGAAATCGCAGCAGGACATCGAGTCGCAGGCCGGAGCGGTTGAAGTCACCGAGTTCGATTCGCTGCTGCGAAAAGAATTCAAGCCGAAGACCGACGAAGCGAAGGAAGCCGTCGAGCGCGCCGTCCGCACGCTCGCCGAGCAGGCGCTCGCGCAGACGCAGCTCATCGGCGCCGACGTCGTCAAGTCGATCGAGGCGATCATCGCGCAGCTGGACTTGAAGCTGACCGAGCAGATCAACCTGATTCTGCACCACCCCGATTTCCAGAAGCTCGAAGGCGCGTGGCGCGGGCTCCACTATCTCGTGAACAACACCGAGACCGACGAGATGCTGAAGATCCGCTTCATGAACGTCAGCAAGGCGGATCTGGGCAAGACGCTGAAGCGCTACAAGGGCACGGCGTGGGATCAGAGCCCGATCTTCAAGAAGGTCTACGAAGCGGAGTACGGCCAGTTCGGCGGAGAGCCGTTCGGCTGCCTGGTGGGCGACTACTACTTCGATCAGACGCCGCCCGACACGGAGCTGCTCGGCGAGATGTCGAAGGTCGCGGCCGCCGCGCACACGCCGTTCATCGCCGGCGCGTCGCCGACGGTGATGCAGATGGAGACGTGGCAGGAGCTGGCGAACCCGCGCGACCTCACGAAGATCTTCACGACGCCCGAGTACGCGGGCTGGCGCTCGCTGCGCGAGTCGGAGGACGCGCGGTACGTCGGCCTCGCCATGCCGCGCTACCTCTCGCGGCTGCCCTACGGCGCGAAGACGAGCCCGGTCGAGGAGTTCGACTTCGAGGAGGACACCGCCGCGGCCGATCACAGCCGCTACACCTGGGCGAACGCGGCGTACGCGATGGCGGTGAACATCAACCGGTCGTTCAAGATGTACGGCTGGTGCTCGCGCATCCGCGGCATCGAATCGGGCGGCTCGGTCGAAGGGCTGCCGACGCACACGTTCCCAACCGACGACGGCGGCGTTGATATGAAGTGTCCGACGGAGATCGCGATCAGCGACCGCCGCGAGGCGGAGCTCGCGAAGAACGGGTTCATGCCGCTCGTCCACCGGAAGAACTCCGACTTCGCCGCCTTCATCGGCGCGCAGTCGCTGCAGAAGCCGGCCGAGTACGACGATCCGGACGCGACCGCGAACGCCAACCTGTCGGCGCGGCTGCCGTATCTGTTCGCCTGCTGCCGCTTCGCGCATTACTTGAAGTGCATCGTGCGCGACAAGATCGGGTCCTTCAAGGAACGCGAGGACATGCAGGTCTGGCTGCAGAAGTGGATCATGAACTACGTCGACGGCGACCCGGCGCACTCGACCGAGTCGACCAAAGCGCAGAAGCCGCTCGCCGCCGCGGAAGTGCAAGTGGAGGAAGTCGAGGGCAATCCGGGCTACTACTCGGCGAAATTCTTCCTGCGCCCGCACTATCAGCTGGAAGGGTTGACGGTGTCGCTGCGCCTCGTGTCGAAACTGCCGTCGGCCAAGGCCGGCTAGACGGCTCACGATAGTGGCTCGTGGCGGACGATGGTCCGCGAGAAGGAGCGAGAAGGAGTGTTATGGCTACAGACATCTTCGCAAAGCTCGGTGACATCAAAGGGGAATCGCTCGACGACAAGCACAAGGACGAAATCGAGGTGCTGTCGTACTCGTGGGGCGTCACCAACGCCGGCTCGATGGGGTTCGGCAGCGGCGGCGGCGAGGGCAAGGCGAGCTTCCACGATCTCTCGTTCACGCACAAGATCGACAAGGCGTCGCCGGTCCTGATGCAGGCGTGCGCCACCGGCGTCCATCTCAAAGACGCGACGATCACCCACCGCAAGGCCGGCAAGGGGCAGCAGGAGTTCCTGGTGATCAAGATGAACGACGTCATCGTCACCGGCGTGACGCACGGCGGCAGCGGCGACAACGGCCACTCGGAGAACGTGAGCCTCGCGTTCGCCAAGGTGAACGTCGAGTACAAGCCGCAGAAGGCCGACGGGTCGCTCGACGCGGGCGTGCACTTCAAGTACGACCTCAAGGCTCAGAAGGAAGCGTAAGACGCTTCGGAGTGAATCACGTGGCACCTGCAGGTACCGCAAACGTCGTCTCGGCGGGCGCCGGCGACATGTTCTTCAAGGTCAAAGGCGCCAAGCACGGACAGATCAACGGCGAGGCGCAGGACGACACGCACAAGGGCGAGATCGAGGTCCTGAGCTGGTCGTGGGGCATGCAGGGCAAGCCGTCGCTCGGCGGCGGCGCGGCGTCGGGCAAGGCCACGATGCGCGAGCTGCGCATCGTCAAGAAGGTCGACAAGGCCTCGACCGCCCTGATGAGCGCGCTGCGCACCAACGAGTCGATCAAGGAAGGGCTGCTCACGCTCCGGAAGACCGGGACCTCCAAGGTCGAGTACCTGAAGATCACGATTCAGGACGGCCGCGTGCTGGCGCTCGACATCGAAGCGGGCGACGTCAACGGCAGCCCGACGCTCGTCGAGCGCGTGAGCTTCTCGTTCAACAAGATCGAGGTCGAGTACGTGCCGCAGGGCGGCGACGGCATGCCGCAAGGCAGCACGATGTTCCAGGACCAATGGGGCGAGGGCAGCTGAGGACCCGATGATGCAGGGAGCAGCGGCGCACAGCCTGAGGAACGGCGACCCGGTTGCGGCGCTCGCGCAGCTGCAGGACGAAGTGCGGGCGAGCCCCGCCGATCCGAAGCTCCGCATCTTCCTGTTCCAGCTGCTGTGCGTCCTCGGCAGGTGGGATCGGGCGATCAACCAGCTGAGCGTCGCGGCGAGCCTCGATCCGTCGGCGCTGCCGATGGCGCAGACCTACGGCGACGCCGTCCGCTGCGAGGCGATCCGCCGCGACGTCTTCGACGGACGCAAGTCGCCGATGATCTTCGGCGAGCCCGACGAGTGGCTCGCGCTGCTCATCGAGTCGCTGCTCCTCGCCGGCCGCGGCGAGGGCGACCGGTCGCGCGAGCTGCGCGCGCGCGCCTTCGACGATGCGCCCGCCACGCCCGGGATTCTCGACGGCCGCGCGTTCGCGTGGATCGCCGACGCCGACTCGAGGCTCGGCCCCGTGCTCGAAGCGGTGATCAACGGCCGGTACTACTGGGTGCCCTTCTCCCGGCTGCTGAAGATCGAGATCGAGAAGCCGGCCGACCTCCGCGACTTCGTGTGGACGCCGGCGCACCTGCAGTTCGCGAACGGCGGCGAGTCGGTCGCGCTGATCCCGACGCGGTACGCCGGCTCCGAGACGGCCGACGACGGGTCGATCGCCCTCGCGCGCAAGACGCTGTGGGAGGAGATCGGGCCGGACGCGCACCGCGGTCTCGGCCAGCGCATGCTCGCGACCGACATCGACGACGTGCCGCTGATGGACGTGCGGACGATCTCGCTGACCATCGCCGAAGCCGCAACCTCGCCGCTGCCGGGCCATGCCTGAGACGCTGGCTCCGCAGGATCGGCTGCAGCCCGCGCTGCTCGATCGGCTCACCGACGACGAGCCTGAGAAGAAGGTGGAGCCGCGCGAAGCGCGCGTGCTGTCGAAGCGGCGCCTCCGCGAATCGGTGCTGCGCGATCTCGCGTGGCTGCTCAACGCGACGCAGCTCGAGGCGGTGCAGGGGCTGACGAACGTGCCGTTCGCGCGCAAGTCGGTCGTGAATTTCGGCCTGCCGCCGCTCTCGGGAAAAACGGCGTCGTCGCTCGACGTGACGGACCTCACCCGCGCCATCCGCGAGGCGATCCTCACGTTCGAGCCGCGCATCCTCCCGCCGACGCTCGAGATCCGGACGCTGCTCGACGGCGGCGATCTCGAGCACCACAACGTGATCGGCATCGAGATCCACGGCCAGCTGTGGGCGCAGCCCGTCCCGCTGGAGTTCCTCGTCCGCACCGACTTCGATCTCGAAACGGGAAAGGTGCACGTCACGGATCTGATCTCGCCGCGGGTGGCGTGATGGATCCGCGCCTGCTGCAGTACTACAACCTCGAGCTCCAGCATCTGCGCGAGACGGGGGCCGAGTTCGCGCAGCAGTTCCCGAAAATCGCCGCGCGGCTCGGCATGCACGGCCTCGAGGTGGCCGATCCCTACGTCGAGCGCCTGCTCGAGGGCGTCGCGTTCCTCGCGGCGCGCGTGCAGCTCAAGCTCGATGCGGAGTTCCCGCGCTTCTCGCAGGCGCTGCTCGAAATCGTCTACCCGCACTATCTCGCGCCGACGCCGTCGATGCTCGTCGCGCAGCTCAAGCCCGATCTCAACGACCCGAACCTGGCGGCCGGACCCGCCGTGCCGCGCGGCAGCATGCTCTCGGGCCTGCAGAGCCCCGACGATGCGACCGCCTGCGAGTTCCGGACGGCGCACGACGTGACGCTGTGGCCGATCGAGGTGGTGTCGGCCGGCTATTTCTCCTACGCGCCCGATCTGCCGCTCACCACGCTGCCGATCGCCCAGCGCATCCGCGGGGGCCTGCGGATCCGGCTGCGGATCGCCGGCGGAATGAAGTTCGCGCAGGCGCCGATCGACCGCCTGTGCTTCTACCTCGCGGGCGGCGACGAAGTCGCCAACAAGCTCTACGAGCTATGCCTCGCGGCCGGTGTCGGCACGCTGGTGTGGCCGTCGAAGAGCGCGGCGCCGCGCGCCGAGCTGCTGCCGGCGTCCTCCGTCCAGCCGGTCGGGTTCAGCGACGGCGAGGCGCTGCTGCCGGTGACGCTGCGGTCCTTCCAGGGCTACCGCCTGCTGCAGGAGTATTTCTCGCTGCCGCAGCGCTTCCGCTTCTTTGAGCTCACAGGGCTCTCGCGCGCGCTGCGGCGCGTCGACGGCGATCAGGTGGATCTGGTCGTCCTGCTCGGCCGCGGCGAGCCGACGCTCGAGAGCGTCGTCGACGCGTCGAACCTCGCGCTGTTCTGCACGCCGGCGATCAACCTGTTCCACAAGCGCGCCGACCGGATCCACGTCGGCGATGGCGCGCACGAGTACCACGTCGTGCCCGACCGCACGCGTCCGCTCGACTTCGAGATCTACGAGGTGACGAGCGTCGTCGGGCACGGGATCGGGACCGACAGCGAGCAGCAGTTCCTGCCGTTCTATTCCGCGTACAGCACCGACGGCGATCACGCGCAGACCGCGTACTACACGACGCGGCGCGAGCCGCGGCTGTTGTCGGCCGGCTCGAGGCGGCGCGGATTCCGTTCGAGCTACATCGGGACGGAAGTGTTCCTGTCGCTGGTCGACGCGGCGCAGGCGCCGTTCAGCGGGGACCTGCGGCAGCTGTCGATCGAGGCGCTCTGCACCAACCGCGATCTCGTGCTGCAGATGCCGGTCGGGATCGCCACGGGCGATCTGGTGCTCGACGTGGCCGCGCCGGTGTCGTCGATTCGCATCGTCACCGGGCCGAGCGCGCCGTACGCGCCGCTGGCCGACGGCGCCGTCTCGTGGCGCGCGATCAGCCATCTGTCGCTCAACTATCTCTCGCTCGCGCAGTCGACGCCCGACGAGGGCGCGGCCGCGCTGCGCGATCTGCTCGAGCTCTATGCGCAGAGCGGCGATGTGAGCGCGCGGCGGCAGATCGAAGGGATCCGATCGGTGCAGGTCGGCCGCATCGTGCGTCGCCTGCCGGAGCCGGGGCCGCTCGCATTCGGCCGCGGCCTCGAGATCAGCGTGCGCGTCGACGAGCTCGCGTTCCAGGGCGCGAGCGCGTTCCTGCTCGGCGCCGTGCTCGATCGCTATTTCGCGCGCCACGTGTCCATCAACTCGTTCACCGAAACCGTGCTGCGGTCGGATGCGCGCGGGGAGATCAACCGATGGAAAGTCCAGCCCGGCGCCAGGCCGACGCTCTGACGTTCTTCGCGGAGCTCGCGGCGGCGCCGTATCGGTACGATTTCTACCAGACGCTGCGGCGGCTCGAGTGCCTGCACGACGAGAAGCCGCGCTGGGGCCGCGCGCTGCGCCCGCTGGACGAACCGGTACGCCTCGGGCAGGAGCCGGAGCTGTCGTTCGCGCCGTCGCCGCTCGCGTCGTTCGACGTTCGCGACGGCGGACCGCCGCGCCTGCAGGTGCGGCTGTTCGGGTTGTGCGGGCCGAACGGACCGCTGCCGATTCATCTCACCGAGTACGCGCGCGAGCGGCTGCAGCACGCTGGCGACCCGACGTTCAGCCGGTTCCTCGACGTCTTCCATCACCGCTTCCTCGCGCTGTTCTACCGCGCGTGGGCGCAGGCGCAGCCGTGCGTCAGCCGCGATCGGCCGCGCGACGATCGCTTCACGACCTACGTCGGAGCGTTCGTCGGCATCGCGCCCGCGCCGTTCCGCCGCCGCGACTCGGTGCCCGACCTCGCGAAGCTCTTTCACGTCGCCGCGCTGATCCGGCAGCCGCGCAACGCCGAGGGCCTCACGCGGATCCTGCGGCACTTCTTCCGCGTGCCGGTGCGCGTCGAGCAGTTCGTCGGCCACTGGCTGCCGCTGGCCGTGGGCGAGCGGACGCTCCTCGCGCCGCGTCGCGCGGAGCTCGGAGCGACCGCGGTCCTCGGTCGCCGCGTGTGGGATCGGCAGCACAAGTTCCGCATTCATCTCGGCCCGCTCACCCTCGAGCAGTACGAGAGCTTCCTGCCCGGCGGCGCGCCGCTCCGGCAGCTCGTCGACTGGGTGCGCACGTACCTGTGCTACGAGCTCGATTGGGACGTGCGCCTCGCGCTCGCGCGCGCCGACGTGCCGCGCCTGACGCTCGGCGGGCGAAGACGCCTCGGCTGGACGACGTGGCTCGGCCGCCGGCGAGCGGCCGGCGACGCCGACGATTTGTGCCTCGCGCCGGAATCATTCCGACCCACTGGAGCACGCGCCGCATGAGCGAGATCAGCCGCTCGTCGTTGTTCGGAAAGCTCAACAGCCTCGCGTACAAGGCGATCGAGGGCGCGACCGTCTTCTGCAAGCTGCGCGGCAATCCGTACGTGGAGCTCGTGCACTGGATTCAGCAGATCCTGCAGAGTGCAGACTCCGATCTGCACCGCATCGTGCGGCACTTCGAGCTCGATGCGTCGCGCCTCGCGAAGGACGTCACCGACGCGCTCGATCGCCTGCCGCGCGGCGCGACCTCGATCTCCGATCTGTCGGCGCACGTGGAGAACGCGGTCGAGCGCGGCTGGGTGTACGCGACGTTGATGTTCGGCGAGCCGCGCGTGCGCACGGGCCACCTCGTCGTCGGGATGCTGAAGACGCCGTCGCTGCGGAACGCGCTCGTGGCGATCTCGCGGCAGTTCGAGCTCGTCAAATCCGACACGCTGACCGAAGACTTCGCGCGCATCGTCAACGGATCGCCGGAGGACCGGCTCGGCGCGGCCGACGGTTCGTCGCTCGCCGCACCGGGCGAGGCCAGCGACGCGATGGCGCCGGCGCAGCTGGGCAAGCAGCAGGCGCTCAAGCGCTACGCGACGAACCTGACCGAGCGCGCCCGCGCCGGCGAGATCGATCCGGTGAGCGGCCGCGACGAAGAGATCCGCCAGGTGGTCGACATCCTGATGCGGCGGCGGCAGAACAATCCGATCCTCACCGGCGAGGCGGGCGTCGGCAAGACGGCCGTCGTGGAAGGGTTCGCGCTGCGGCTCGCGTGCGGCGACGTGCCGCCGGCGCTGCAGACCGTGTCGCTCTACACGCTCGACATCGGGCTGCTGCAGGCCGGCGCGAGCATGAAGGGCGAGTTCGAGAACCGGCTGCGGCAGGTGATCGACGAAGTGCAGGCCTCGCCGAAGCCGATCATCCTGTTCGTCGACGAGGCGCACACGCTCATCGGCGCCGGCGGCGCCGCGGGCACCGGCGACGCGGCGAACCTGCTCAAGCCGGCGCTCGCGCGCGGCACGCTGCGCACGATCGCGGCGACTACCTGGGCGGAATACAAGAAGTACATCGAAAAGGATCCCGCGCTGACGCGCCGCTTCCAGGTGGTGAAGATCGAAGAGCCCACCGAGGACAAGGCGATCCTGATGGTGCGCGGCGTCGCCTCCGTGCTCGAGAAGCATCACCGCGTACAGGTGCTCGACGAGGCGCTCGAGGCGGCGGTGCGGCTGTCGCACCGCTACATTCCGGCGCGCCAGCTGCCGGACAAGGCGGTGAGCCTGCTCGACACCGCGTGCGCGCGCGTGGCGATCAGCCAGCACGCCGTGCCGCCGCGTCTCGAGGACTGCCGCCGCGCGATCGATGCCCTGCGGACCGAGCTCGAGATCATCGGCCGCGAGGAAGCCGTCGGCATCGACGCCGCCGAGCGGCGGAAGGCGGTCGAGGAGAAGCTGGAGGTCAGGCGGCAGGAGCGCGCCTCGCTCGAGGAGCGATGGAGCGCGGAGCGCGATCTCGTCGAGCGGATCCTCGCCATCCGCGCGACGCTGCGGCAGGCGAGCGAGCCGGTCGAGGGCACCGGCAGCAAGCTGGAATTGGCCGCGGTCGGACACGGCGTGCCGGTCGCCGCGCCCCCGATCGCGCGCGTGACGGCGGAGCAGCGCACCGGCCTGCTCGCCGAGCTGAGAGATCTGCAGGCCAAGCTGTCGGGCCTCCAGGGGGAATCGCCGCTGATCCTGCCGAGCGTCGACGAGCACGCCGTCGGATCGATGGTGCAGGACTGGACGGGCGTGCCGGTCGGCCGCATGGTGAAGAACGAGATCGAGACGGTGCTCAACCTCGCGCACACGCTCGAGCAGCGGGTGATCGGCCAGCGCCACGCGCTCGACATGATCGCGAAGCGCATCCAGACCTCGCGCGCGAAGCTCGACAATCCGAACAAGCCGATCGGCGTGTTCATGCTGTGCGGCCCTTCCGGCGTCGGCAAGACCGAAACCGCGCTCACGCTCGCCGAGGCGCTGTACGGCGGCGAGCAGAACGTGATCACGATCAACATGAGCGAGTTCCAGGAGGCGCACACGGTGTCGACGCTCAAGGGCTCGCCGCCCGGCTACGTCGGCTACGGCGAGGGCGGCGTGCTGACCGAAGCCGTCCGCCGCCGGCCCTACAGCGTCGTCCTCCTCGACGAAGTGGAGAAGGCGCACTCCGACGTGAACGAACTCTTCTTCCAGGTGTTCGACAAGGGCTGGATGGAGGACGGCGAGGGGCGGCGCATCGACTTCAGGAACACGATCGTCCTCCTCACGTCGAATGTCGGTACGGATCTGATCATGGGGATGAGCAAGGATCCGGAGCTCGTCCCCGATTCCGACGGGATCGCGAAGGCGCTCCGCAAGCCGCTCCTTCAGAAATTCCCGGCGGCGCTGCTCGGGCGCCTCGTCGTGGTTCCGTACTATCCGCTGAGCGACGCGATCCTTTCGGATATCGTTCGCCTCCAGCTCGGCCGCATCGCCCGCCGCGTCGCCGAGCACCACCGGATCCCGTTCGATTACGACGATGAGGCCGTTAAGTTGATCGTGAGCCGCTGCACCGAGGTGGAGAGCGGCGGCCGGATGATCGACGCGATTCTCACGAACACGGTGCTGCCGGCCATCAGCCGCGAGTTCCTCACGCGAACGATGGAAGGCGCGCCGTTGAACGGCGTACGGCTGGCGGTGGCCGACGGCGATTTTGCGTACCGGTTCGCGTAGGGCGCCGGATGACCGATGCAGGGCGATGAAGCCGTCGTGATTCGGGAACAGATGTGAGCATGGAGCAGACGCTGACGACAGACCGCGCCGTGAGCCTGGACGAGGCGATTTCGATCGCGATCCGGCTGCAGCAGAGCGAGCAGTGGGCGGCGGCGGAGGACATCTATCGTCGCGTGCTCGAGGTGAAGCCGGATTACGCCGACGCGCTGCATTTCTCCGGCGTCCTCGCGCACCAGCGCGGGCGCGGGGAGCAGGCGGTGGAGCTGATCGAGAAAAGCCTCGCGCTCGAGCCCGATCATCCGGACTGGTACAGCAATCTCGGGATCGTGCTGCAGGAGCGGCTGCGGCTCGACGAAGCGGCCGCCGCCTATCGGCGCGCGATCGCGATCTATCCCGATCACGCGAACGCGCTCAACAACCTGGGCGTCGTCCTGCGGGCGCAGGAGAAGCCGGAAGAGGCGGAGGCGGCCTACCGCGAGGCGATTCGCGTCGATCCCGATCACATCGACGCCTACACCAACCTCGGCATCCTGCTGAGCGGACAGAAGCGCACCAACGAAGCGGTGCTCTGCTTCTGCAAGGTGATCACGCTCAGACCGAAGCATCCCGACGCCCGGCGGCTGCTCGCGCTGGCGCACTGCGCGCTCGGCGAGATCGACAAGGCGATCGAGCTGTTCGAGCAGTGGCTGAAAGACGAGCCGGACAGCGCGGTCGCGCGCCACATGCTGGCGGCGTGCTCGGGGCGCGACGTGCCGGAGCGCGCGTCGGACGCGTTCGTCGAAGCGACCTTCGACAGCTTCGCCGCGAGCTTCGACGCCAAGCTCGCGAAGCTGCAGTACCGGGCGCCGGCGCTGGTGGCGGCGATGGTCGAGCACACCGCGCGGCCGCCGGCGAAGAGCTTCGACGTCCTCGATGCCGGCTGCGGCACCGGCCTGTGCGGGCCGCTCGTGGCGCCGTACGCGCGCCGCCTCGTCGGCGTGGACCTCTCGGGCCGCATGCTCGCCCACGCGCGCGAGCGTCACGTCTACGACGATCTCGTGAAGAGCGAGCTGACGGCGTATTTCCGCGAGTCGCCGAACGCATTCGACCTGATCGTGTCCGCCGATACGCTGGTCTACTTCGGGCCGCTGCAGGAGGCGATCACGGCTGCCGCCGGCGCGCTGCGCGGGGGCGGGCATCTGATCTTCACGGTCGAAGCCCGGATCGGGGCCGCCGACGAATGCGAGTACACGATCAACCCGCACGGCCGCTACAGCCATACGCGCCGCTACGTCGAGGCGGTGCTGGCGGCCGCCGGCCTCGAGTCCGAGATCGCGGACGCCGAACTCCGGCTCGAAGCCGGCACGCCGGTGGCCGGGCTGGTCGTGAACGCGACGAAGCCGGTTGCGGCAGGGGAGTGACGTATGCCTGGCACGCTGCCTCGTGTGATGGAGATCGCGACGCCGCTCGGCGAAGACGTGCTGCTGTTCCACGGCATGCACGCGCACGAGGAGATGGGGCGGCTGGGTGAGTGCCAGCTGGATCTGCTCAGCCCGCACGCCGACATCAAGGTGGACGACATCCTGGGCAAGAACGTCACGGTGAAGCTCGCGCTGCCCGACGACAGCTCGCGCTACTTCAACGGCTACGTGACGCGGTTCGCTCAGAGCGGAACGCACGGCCGCTACCATCGCTACTCTGCGGTGGTCCGCTCGTGGCTGTGGTTCCTGACGCGGACGACCGACTGCCGGATCTTCCAGGACGTGGCGGTGCCGGACATCATCAAGAAGGTGTTCGCCGATCACTCGACGGCCGATTTCAAGCTGGATCTCACCGGCACGTATCGGAAGTGGACCTACTGCGTGCAGTACCGCGAGACCGACTTCAACTTCGTCACGCGCCTGATGGAGCACGAGGGCATCTACTTCTACACACAGCACACCGACGGGCACAACACGGTGGTGCTCACCGATTCGACGAGCAAGCACGCGGCGGCGCCGGGGTACGAGACGCTGTCGTTCATCTCGCCGGAAGAGGTCGTGCGGCCGGAGCTCGAGCACGTCAGCGCGTGGGACTTCTCGCGCGAGATTCAGCCCGGCGTGTACGTGCACGACGACTACGATCTGGAGCGGCCGAGCGTGGAGCTGAAGACGCGCAAGGTCCTCTCGCGCAGCTACTCGCCGAGCGACTACGAGATCTACGATTATCCCGGTCACTACCTGCAGAAGGGCGACGGCGAACAGTACGCGGGCATCCGCATCGACGAGTTCGGCAGCCAGTTCGAGACGGCGCAGGCGGTGACCAACGCGAAGGGAGTGGCCGTCGGGTCGCTCTTCACGCTCGAGGATTTCCCGCGCGAGGATCAGAACCGCGAGTACCTGATCGTCGCGGCGAGCTACGACCTGCAGTTCAGCGACTACGAGGCGCTGCCGCAGGACGGCGTGACCGACTACCGGTGCGCGTTCGTCGCGATGCCGAGCGCGCAGCAGTTCCGTCCGCGGCGGGCGACGCCGAAGCCGTTCGTGCAGGGTCCGCAGACGGCGATGGTGGTGGGGCCGGCCGGGGACGAGATCTACACCGACAAGTACGGGCGGGTGAAGGTGCAGTTCCACTGGGACCGGTACGGGAAGAAGGATCAGAACAGCTCGTGCTGGATTCGCGTGTCGCATCCGTGGGCGGGGAAGGGCTGGGGCGCGGTGTCGACGCCGCGCATCGGGCAGGAGGTCATCGTCGACTTCCTCGAGGGGGATCCCGATCAGCCGATCATCACCGGCCGCGTGTACAACGCGGAGAGCCAGCCGCCGTTCGGGTTTCCGGCAGGCGCGGTGCTGAGCGGCATCAAGTCGAACACGCACAAGGGGAGCGGGTACAACGAGCTGTCGATGGACGACACGGCCGGGAAGGAGAAGATCACGATCCACGGCCAGTACGACATGAACAGCACGATCGAGCACGACCAGACGCTGACGGTGCACAACAACCGGACGGACAAGGTCGATGTGGATGATTCGGAGACCGTTGGAAACAACCAGAAGTGCAGCGTGGGCGTCAACCAGGATATTTCGGTCGGCTCGAATCAGACGGTGAAAGTCGGTGCCAGCCGAACACGAAGCGTCGGCGCGGCCGAAACGGTGACCGTCGTCGCGGATCAAAGCGTCTCGGTCGGCAGCAATCAGAGCGTCAGCGTCGGTGGTTCGAAAACGGAAACGATCTCGATCGCGAAAGCGCTCTCGATCGGCGCGGCCTACCAAGTCAGCGTCGGCGCAGCGATGAACGAGTCGATCGGCGCCATCAAGATGGAAGAGATTGGCGGCGCGAAGATCGTGGGCGTCGGCGCGTTCAGCAGCGAGAATGTTGCCGTCAGCAAGTCGGTCAATGCCGGCGTGAACATCAGCGAGAGCGCCGGCGCGAATTTCACGGCGAGCGCTGGCGCGAATTTCGGTGCGAGCGCCGGCGCCGCGTTCGAAGCCAAAGCCGGCGCCAATTTCAGCGCGTCCGCCGGGGGAACGATGAGCCTGAAGTCCAGCGGCGACTTCAGCGCACAATCGGACGCGAAGGGCCTCGTCGGCGCCGCGAGCGAATTGGTCCTGCAGTGCGGCAGCGCACAAATCATTCTGAAGAGCGGCGGCGAGATCCAGATCAAAGGCACCGACATCACGGTGGATGGCTCCGGAAAGATCGTCATCAAGGCTTCAGGAGACCTCAACCTCAACGGCGCGAACATCAACCAGAACAGCTGACGAGGTGCATATGTCCAGCGTGCTCGAATTCGTGCCTTCGTTGAGTCGAACCGGGCTCCTGCAGCAGGGCAGCGTTCTCGAAGCAATAGAGGGGTCCAACGTCACCGTGCAACTGGAGGAGACGCGCCGAGCGGTCGATTGTCAGGTGTTACAGACCGGTACGCCGGCCCTCACCCTGTCGGAGGGCGATGCCGTGCTTGTCTGGGTGCCGGACGGCGATGCGCGGACGGGCGTGGTGCTCGGGCGCATTGGCTCGTACACTCCACGCGCCGAACCGGTCGTGGCACCGGCGGAATTTGCCGCGCGCCCCCAGACGCTCGTGCTCGAGGCGCAGGGGGACGTCGTGCTGCGCAACGGGCAGGCGAAGATCACGCTCGGCGCCGATGGCGACGTCGAAATCGTGTGCTCGAGTTTCAGTACGCGCAGCCAGCGGATCCTCCGGCTGCTCGCGCCGCTCATCAAGCTCAATTGAGCTCGCATTCATGACCATCGCACTGCTTGACGTCCCGCGTTGCTTGAACGTGGACGCCTCGTACGTCGGACCGCCGCGCGCCTTGGCCATGGCGGACGGAAGGCCGAGCCCCTGGACGGAGGCTCTTCCGCACCGCGGGACGATCGCCTACCGCGAACAGGCGGTCACGGAATGCCTCGACACGGTTGCAGTGCTGCGTAGCTATCGCGAGCCTCAAGAGGGAGAAACGTGGCAGGCGCCAGCGGCGTCGGAGCGGCGACTGCTCGCCCAGGTGAATGCGATCATCGCGCTCGGCCCGGACGCGCTGCACCGCGCGATCGCGTTATCGCTCGATGCCGATGTGCCGGATCCCGGCCGGGTATTCGCGGCCGCGTTCGCGCTCGGATGCGTCGAGGGCCGCCGCTGGCTGGATCCGCTGCGCCGCATCTTCGTCGACGCAGCCGCGCGCAACTCGGCCGAAGCGGCTGCCGCAATCGAGGCGTTGAGCCTGTGTCCCAACGCAGAAGTCGTTTCGTTTCTGGTGTCGCTCGTCGGCGACGAGCGATCGGGGATTCGCGCAAGTGCGACCAGGGTTCTTGCATTTCGAGGCGCGCTGTCGGAGTCGCAATGGAACGACGCCGTGGCCGATCGCGATCGCGCCGTGGTCGCGGCTGCCCTCTCGGCGCCGCTCCATGGCTACGATCCGACGGCGTGCGGAGGAGCGCTGCAATCGGTGCTCGAGCGCGACGCGGACAGCGAGACGCTGACACGCCTGGCGTTGCGCGCCGGACTGACCTTGAATCTGGACGCGGCGTACGTGCGCGCGTACGAAATCGTGCGCACGGATCCCGCATGGGCCGGCGTTGCGCGTTGCTTGGCGCTCGTCGGCGACCTGTCCGAGGCGCGCGTCCGCGAGATGCTCGACGGGCCGCATGTGCTCGAAGGTGTACGGGCGGCCGCCATCCTTGGGAGTCTCGACCTGGTGCCGGATCTACTCGAGTTGCTCGACCGGACCGACTCGCTTCCGGAAACCGCCAGCGCGTCGAAGCATGGGCTCGCGACGATCACCGGACTCGATTTCGTGTCCACCGAGAGCGCGGGACAGGCGCTCGGTCTCTGGTCTCAGCATTCATCAGGCTTCCCGTCCGGCGCGCGCTACCGGCACGGCCAGCCGTGGAGTCTGGACGTCCTGATGCAATCGCTTCGCACAGGTCCGTGCGCGCGAAACATCCGGCAGGACGTCTACTTCGAGATGCTGGTCGCGACGCGATCGCACGTACCGCGATTCAGCGCGTACGACTTCGTCGCCGTTCAACTGGAGGCGCTCCGACAGATCGAACGATGGCTCGTCGACGAGCCGGCGAAACGGCGTGTGAGCGGGAACTGACTGTCATGGACGAACCCGCCCTCTACAACGACAGCGGCTTTCTCGCGGATCTCCTGCCGATTCTCGATCGCCACGGCGCGCAGTCGCGTCTCGTGATCGTCAAGGCGACGTATGCCATTCGCGTCGGGGCCGCGCTCATGATTGCCGAAGAACCGCGCAGCATTCGACTCGGCGACGAGCCGTGGGGTGCGCCCGAGATTCCGGACATCAGGCTGCCCGGCGACTTCTGCGCCGCCAAACCGGGTACGGACTTCGTCTTGAGCGGACATGCGGTGCCGCACCGCCGGCGCGTGACCACGTATGTCGACGTCACGATTCGTGTGGAACAGCGCGCGAAGGTGATGCGCGTGCACGGTCCGCGGAGATGGAAGCGCTCGCTGCTCGGCGTCGTGCCCGGACCGAGTTCGCCGCTGGAGTCGACGCCGCTGGCTTGGTCGCGCGCATACGGCGGACTCGACGTCAGCGATCCCAATCGACCGCTCGAAGATGCGCGCAACCCGGTCGGCAGCGGCGTCGCGCGCGAAGTCGACCGCCTCATCGGCAGGCCCGCGCCGCAGATCGAAGCGCCCGACGCTCCGATTGGCTCCGCAGGCGGGCATTTTGTCCCGATCGGGTGCGCGCCGCTCGGGCGCACCTTCGAGCCGCGTCGCAAGACCATGGGCACGTACGACGACGCGTGGCTCGAGTCGGTGTATCCGGCGCGGCCAGACGATTATCGCGAAGAGCACGAGAACTGCGCGCCGCCAGATTTCGTCTTCCGTCGACCCTTGGCCGGCGGCGAGCGCGTTACGGTCACCGGTGTGCATCCCGACGGCCCGATCGATTTCACGCTGCCCAAACACCGCGTCGTCGTGGAGGCGACTATCGATGACGCCGTCCTCGAGTGCCGCCCGCATCTCGACACTGTCCTCGTTGACAGTGACGCGATGGTGGTCGAGCTCGTGTGGCGCGCGCTCTATCGGTGCCCCGCGAAGATGCGCAATCGCTTCACGGCGGTGCGGGTGCAAACCAAGGAGTTCGTCAATTGAGCCTCGCATCGGCTCGACACGCGTTCGCCTCGTTCATGGCGTGGGAGGCTGTGACCAGCCTCGGTGAAAGCGCAGCCGAAACGGCGCTGCTGCTTCGAGCCGGCTTGAGCAACGTCTGTGCGTCGCGCTTCGTCGACGGCGCGGGCGAGCGCGTGAGAATGTGCGCGGCACCGGCGGTGCCGCTCGAGATCGGAGGTCTCGACCGTGCTGCTGCGCTCGCGTCGCTCGCGCTGGGTCGGCTGGCGGAAGCGATCGACGTGAAGCGGCAAGCCGTCCTGCTGCTGGCATTACCCGACTCGTACGGCGCCGCCGACGCGGCGTTCGCGCGCAGCCCGCATGGGCGGTCGTTCCTCGACACCGTACGACGCAGCCTGAAGCGCGCCGCGAGTCTCGACATCGAGATCTTTCCGTTCGGGCGCGCCGCCGGCGCCGTGGCGCTGCGCCGGGCGGTGGAGTTCGTCGATCAGGACAGGCTCGTCATCTGGGGCGGCGTCGACACGATGTACGACTGGACGGTGCTCGAGACGCTCGAGCGGGACGACAGGTTGTTGACCGCCGAGAACGTGGACGGCGTGCGCCCTGGGGAAGGCGCGGCCTTTGTCGCGCTCGGGCCGTCTGCCACACGCGGCATTCACGTCGTCGGGATTGGTGCGGGACGGGAGCCATCTCCCGTCGGATCGGGCAAGCCATGCCGGTCGCTTGGCTTGACTGCCGCACTCGACGCGGCCGTCGCGCCGCTGCGCGACGCGGGCCGGCGCAGCAATTGTTGGCTGCTGGACACCTCGCACGAGGCCTATGCGACGCAGGAACTGCAGAACGTCATCGCGCGCTTCGGCGACGTCCTCGGTCTCGAGGCGGAGCTGCACATGCCGCTCAAGGAATTGGGTGACGCAGGCGCCGCTGCGATGCCGTTGCTGGCGGTGCTCGGCGCGGAGGCCTGGCGGCTCGGGTACGCCAACGACGACACAGCAGTGATCACGGGCTGTTCGAAAGATGGCGCGCGAGGCGCGCTCCTGCTCGCGGCCGACAGCTTCCACCGGACGGAGATGGCCGCATGAGCGTCGTCGCAAACAACAAGGAAGTCGCTGGCGAATCGACCGGCCACAGCGTCGTTTACATGAACCCGAGCATCTGCATCACGCCGGCGGCGCCGAGTCCGATACCCGTTCCCTATCCGATCATGTCGCCGAACGGCACGGGGAGCCTCGACGGCGATACGCGGAAGGTGAAGATCGGCGGTAAACCGGTCTTCCAGGTGGATTCCGTCGTCAGTTCCTGCACAGGGAACGAAGCGGGTACACAGAAGGAAGTGGTCAGCCTCAAGACGAGCTCGAGCTGTTACATCCTCGACGGCAGTCCCGACGTCAAGGTCGAGGGCAAGGCGGTCGTCTTCACAGGTAGCTCCGGCATGGGCAACCAGATGTGACCGGCCATGGCTAAAACCTCGGCGATGGTTCAGGCGAAGATCGTCAAAGGCGCCGGCAAAGGCGCCAAGAAGAAGATGACGTGCGCCCAGATCTTCGCCTCCTTCGATCCGCCGATCGAATTCGGCTCGCACGAGGACATGGTCGGGTCGAAGGATGGCTATCAGGCGGAGCACATCATCCCGACGTCGGCGATGCATGAGTCGGGGCGGAGCGGACCGCGGATCGACGGGTGCGACGGATATTCCACGCCAGAGGCGCTGACCTGGATGGTCGGCGACGGACAGAGCGAGGGAATGGAGCACAAGATCCTGACCGACGCAATGCGCGAGTTCTCGCAGGCGAACGATCTCGCCGGCGAGCAGGCGCCGTTGAGCGAGTGGCTGGATCAGTACGAGGAAGGCGCCAAGGACGCGCTCAGAGACGGAAAGCCTCCGCGGACGACACCGAAGGGGTTGGACCGTGAGAGCCTGATCAATGCGGCCGCGGCCTGCATTCGCGCGATGGCCGCCGAGGCGTTCGCGAAGATGGATCCGCCAGTCAAGCCGAATACCGAATTGCGCAATCCCTGGAAGGCCACCGAGGCTCAGCGCGCCGCAGTCGGTGGCGAGGGTGGCGGCGAGGTGTAAGTCACAGGAAAGGTGGGTTCGTTGGCAACCGAGGTGTTGCAGGTCGTCGAAACATCTGCGTCGCTGTTCATCCTGTTCATCGCGTACGAGGAGGCGGACATCGCGAGCGCCGTCGGACATGTCTACGCGTCGGCGGGCAAGCGCGAGAAGGGCGTCGTACCGAAGCAGGTGCTCGAGACGAACGATACGCTGCGCAAGCTCTGGGCATCACCCAGCGGCGCCTTGTGGGTGGCGAGCGCGGACGGCAACGTCGGGACCACAGCGCAGGTTCCATGGACGGCACCGATCAAGGGCGTCACGTACACGACGATGGGCAATTCGCCGCGGTGGTCGAGCACCGCGCTGCCGAAAGTCAAAGCGACAGGATTGAAACCGAACGTGACGGCGCTCTGGGGGACGGCCGATTCCGACGTGTACGCGGGCACCTACGGTGGCCACATCTACCGCTGGGACGGCACCGCGTGGACGCAGGGGTTCGAAGGACCGGGAAAAGGCAAAGGGACGATTCGGGCCTTCGGGGGCGCGTCGAACGACGTGTACGCCGTGGCCTCGCAGAGCACGATTCTCCACTTCGACGGGCGCGTCTGGCAGCGGCTTCGTGCTCCGGAGCCGCCGAACGGCCACGAAGGGTTCACCGGCGTCACGCGAACGCCTCAGGGTGAAATCCTGATCTCCGGCTCCGGCGAGGAGGGTCGGCTCCTCCACGGCTCGGCGTCGGGGGGACTCGAGGAATTCGGTCGCTATCCGATTCAGCTGATCGACATGGCCCCGCTCGCCGACCGGGTCTTGTTCGCCACGGGCGACGGCGTCGCGGAACTGCTCGGCCGCGACGTCAAGATGATCAAGTCCACATTCAAGACTGCGACGATGGGTCCTGGAATTGACCGTACGTTCTTCATCGAACCCGCGCAGAAGGTTCCGAGTTACGTCGAATACAACCCGAAGATCGAGAGCGCGCCGTGGTGGCGCGTGACGTTTTGAGGCGGGTGAACATCCGTGCCTACTGCACTACAGATCCTTCATACGATCGAGCCGGCGAAGACCGACCTCGCTGTCCGGCTGGGATTCGTCGTGTTCGTGCGCGGCCCCATGCGCAACCACCTGGACGCGTTGGAGGATCTCTGGGCGCGGCTCCACGCCGGTCTCATCGGTAAGCGTTTCGCGCGGTATCGCTCGATGAGCCGGACCCCGTGGACAACGCTCACCGAGGCGCGCACGCAATCGAAGTTTGCCGATCTCTTCGAGTTGCGCGGTCCGCTCGTCGGCCGCTGGGGTCTGGAACTTGCCGAGCGCGGAGACGAGAGCGGGACGCAACCGGCCGGCGCGTGGCTGCAGATCAGCGATCTTGCTCCCGTGCGCGGCATGGAACGGGCCAGCCATCTGCGCCTGCTGTTGCCTGACGACACATCCGTCGCCACTATCGCCGCTCTGGGTGAATGGGCAATCAACCATCTGCCGCTCTGGTGGGGGTCGGCCGGCTTCGTGTTTCATCACACGAGCGGCACGATGTTCACCGCGCATACGAGGATGGCCGCGCTGGCGAAGCGCTATTGGACCGTCCAGATCCAGGACATGACGAGCCTGCAGTGGGATGCGCTGCGCGGCATGCCCGGCGTCAATTGGCTCACGCTGATCGGCGATGGTTTCGCGCAGTCGAAAGGGCTCGACGCTGAGCGCTTTCAGGCGGAGATTGCTGCGCTGGCGACGGAGGGGGTCTTCAATCGTCGCGGCGCTCACGGTGTCGCGTTCGCCGCAGGTGTGGGGCCACTGCAGGGCGATATCAATGTCGGTGAAGACATACGTCCGTACGCGCAGGTCGCGCGCCGTCTGCAGCCGCTCCTGCTCACGCAGCACACCCCGCTGTTCGGTCCGTTTGCAAAGCCCGACGTGCTCAGCGCGTGGCTGTCGCGCCTGAGCGGCCCCAAAGCCTGGCTCGATTGCGGCGTTGCCGCCGACTGACGATTCGCAATTGGACCTCTGTGAAAGCGAAGGCTCACCGATGGCCGACAACGCGCAACAGGTCGCCACTCTCGTCTACGACGCCGCGAGCGAGTTGCTGACGGGAACCGTCGGCAATGAACCGCCTTTCCGGTTGATCGCCTACTCGGGTGGAAGCAGAGGCCACAGAAAAGACGTCACTCCTGATCAGTCTTCCTCATATCTCCACGACCAGGCCAAGACGTTGCTCAGCCGGCTGGCCACGACACGGGAAACGAAAGATCGCGATGGCCGATATGTCCAGCGAGGTGGGACGCTTCCTCCGGGACACTATTCGTGCCATTACGTTGCGAACCACAGTACGTTTCACGAGTGCATCCAGTTGTTGCGGAGCGCCGACGCGTTGGCGATCCACTCGCCGTTTTCGCCGCATCCAATTCCTCACGAGCGTGGAGACGACTTCTTCATTCACGGATCGGGACCGAAGGGCAGCGATGGATGCATCGTTCCGGCGAGCAACCCGGAGCGCCTTCGCCTGAACCGCGCCGTGAAGCAGTTTCAAGGCAAGGTTGTCTTGGAAGTGAAGCATGTGTCGTACATGCTGCCGGCGGAGCTGGAGGGCCAGTTGGCCTAGCGTCCGCGAAATCCACGACGTTTCCGCAGCGATGAGACCCTGAATCGGGAGACAGAGAGCGAACGATGAGCGGCAAACGCGAACCCCTCCCGCTCGGCGTGCACGCCCAGGTCGAGCCGATCGACGCCGGCACGCTGGCGCAGATCGACATGCCGACGCCGACGCTCGCCGCCTCGCACGAGAGCACGCCCTCGCGCGGCGCCGGCTCGCTCGTCGGCGACGTCCCCCTCTCCGGCGGCATCCCGTACGCCGCCGGACAGGCGAGCATCGTCCGCATCCCGATCCCCGGCACCAACGGCCTCTGCATCGAGCTCCGCCCGCGCGGATGGGTGCCGCAGAGCGGATCCACCTCGACGCTCTTCTTCCAGGACGCCGCCGGCAAACGGCATCTCCGCCTCGACTACGGCTACAACGTCAGGACGCGGACGATCGACTACCACTGGAATCAGAAGGGCACCTTCTCCGAGTTCGGCATCGCCGATCACCTGCCGGCGGGCGCCGCCGGCAAGGTCGCCTACAACGCGGCGAAGTACTTCCGCTACGCCGGGCGCGTGCTGGTCGTCGTCGGCGTCGCGATCGACGTCGTCTCGATCGTGCAGGCGAGCAAGCCGCTGCGCCGCGCGTCGCAGGTCGTCGCCGGATGGGCCGGCGCGTGGGCCGGATGCGAGGTGGTCGGCGGCGGCGGCGCCGCGCTGGGCACGCTCGCCTCGCCGCTCGGCACCGCGATCGGCGGCATCGGCGGCTGCATCATCGGCGGCATCGGCGGCTACTACGGCGGATCGATCGCCGGCGGCAACGTCTACGACTGGGCGGAGAACACCTTCTTCACGCCGCTGCCCGAAGCCGCCGGCGTGCCGTGATGCCGGGATCGATCTTCGTCTGCCGCGATCCGGCAGGGTCGCAGTGGCAGGTCGGTCAGCTGCCACCGGCCACAGGCGCCATCGCGCTCATCGGCTGGAGCCTGACGCCCGCGCCCGTCGACGGCGGCGTGCCCGACGCGGTCGCGCGCGTGCTCGCGCGTGCGCTCACGTCGGCGGCCCGCGTCACCTTTCCTTCGTCGAAGGTCGGCGCGGCTGCGCCGGGCGCGTGGTCGCCGCACGACGGCGACTCGATCCGAACTGCCAGCCCGAAAGGCGTGGCGGCCCGCGTCGCGAGCCGGCTCACAGGCGCCCCGCGCGACCTCACCTTGATCTCGACGACGCGCGCCGAGACCGCGATCGGTCTGTTCGACGATGGCGCGTTTCCGTGGTGGCTGCAGGGACAAGCGGTGCTGCTGTCGGCGCCGGACGCCGCGCCGCCCGACGTCGATGAAACCTCGCTCGTCGCGCTGTTCGAGCAGCGGTGGACGGCCGCCGTCGCGGCGCTCGCGCGGTTCGGCGTGCAGGGCGTGGTGCGTCCCGGCGTGGACGGCGACGTCGCGGCGCTGTGGACCGCCGGCAGTGCGTTCGAGCGGATCGTCCTCGGCGCGCTCGAGCGCGAGACGCGCGCGGCGGGATTCGACTGGGCGGTCGTGCCGGAAGCGGAGTTCGCGCTGAAGTGACCGTCAGACCGCTTCGGGCGCCTGCTGCCGCGTGATGTCGAGCAGCCGCTCCTTCAACGAATCGCCGAGGCGCTCGACGTCGTCGACGTTGATCACTTCCTCGAACGCGTCCATGCCCGTCAGCTCCGCGCTCTCGATGACGATCGCGTCCGACGGGCGCGTGGTCGCGACCGGGATGCCGATGCGCGTGATCGGGAGCTCGCCGAACTGCGGCAGCTTCGCGGTCGTGATCGGAAAGTGCAGCGCCTCGAAGACCCGCGTCAGCCCTGCCTCGTGTGTCGTGAGGAGATGGATGACGAGGTAGCTGAGGACGAACCGCTGCAGCTCGGCGGCGTCGCGTCCCTTGTTGTCGAGCAGCTCCTGCAGGCGCGTCGGCGGAAAATCGGTGTAGGTGAGCACCCAGGTCAGCGGACACCGCACCTTGATCTTGCGGCTGTCGCTTCCGACCTGCGCGACGTGGACGTAGTCGAGCGGCGTGATCTCGAGGCCGACGCGCGGAAAGTCGAGCGGCGGGTTCAGCTCCCGCTGCAGGTAGAACGGCTTGCTCGGCGCGATGGCCTCGTAGAGCGCCTGCAGATCCTTGAACGCCTTGTCGGCCTTGCGCGTGGCCTCCTTCTGGCCTCCCTGCACGTATTCGCCGAGAATCGCCTGCGGGCGCATCAGCGGCGTGAGTGTCTTCAGGTATTCGGTCATCTGCACGCGAACGACGTCGGTGATCGCCCGCGTCAGCTTTCTGCGCGTGAGCAGCGACTGCGTGTTGTCGCGGCCATTCATCTGAGAGGCTCCGTTTCTGCCCCGCCGCGGCGTGAGGCGCCAACCGACGTGCCGGCTCAGCGTATCGGCGGGTGCCATGGTTGTCAACGGACAACCCGTTGCCGGCGAACGAGATCCGCCGGGGCGGCGCC
>Ga0075436_100000216_pt1 | contig 35572 bp, 36 predicted proteins | sample RhiMethybrSRZTD5_FD_75303 | JGI IMG/M metagenome (GOLD analysis project Ga0075436, IMG submission 75303) | Populus rhizosphere microbial communities from Tennessee, USA - Rhizosphere MetaG P. TD hybrid SRZTD5 | ecosystem: Host-associated > Plants > Roots > Rhizosphere > Soil | place: USA...
GCTGAGACGCTCGCCGGCCTGCGGGTCACGACGGTCAAGTCGATCCGGCAACCGGTCGCGTCGCTTTCAGGAGGCCAGCGCCAGTCGATCGCGGTCGCGAAAGCGGTTATGTGGAACTCCAAGCTCGTGATCATGGACGAGCCGACGGCCGCGCTCGGCGTAGCCCAGACGCGGATGGTGCTCGACCTCGTCCGCCGGCTGGCCGACCAGGGGCTCGCGGCCATGATCGTCTCGCACAACATGAACGACGTCTTCGAGGTCGCCGACACGATCGCGGTGCTGCGGCTCGGGCGGATGGTGGCCGTGCGGCCCGCATCCGAGCTCGACCCCCAGATCGCCGTCGACCTGATGACGACCGGCAAGTCGACCAGGACGCCGAAGGCGGCGTCCTCCGGGGAGGGCTGATCGCATGTCGCAGGTCGACGATCCCGCCCGCGGCGAGGGCGCGGCGCCCGACGAGGAGCTGACCGGGGCCGCCGCACGCAACGCCGACCTCGCCGTCCCGGCCGAGATCACGGCCGGGTCGGCCGGCGAATATCTGCGCGCGTCGCTCGCGCGGGTCAAGGCGGGCGAGAGCGGGGTGCTGCCCGTCGTGGGCGGCCTGATCCTGATCTCGATCCTGTTCCAGTCGCTCAACTCGAACTTCCTCACCGCCCAGAACCTGGTGAACCTGCTCGTGCAGGGCGCGGTGTTCTGCCTGCTGGCGATGGGCGAGGTGTTCGTGCTCCTGCTCGGCGAGATCGACCTCTCGATCGGCTTCGTCGCCGCCATGGGCGGCGTTCTCATGGCCGACACCGTCGGGCCGAATTACGGCTGGCCGTGGTGGGTCGCGGTCGGCGTCGCGGTGCTCGCATGCGCCGGCATCGGCCTGATCCAGGGCCTGATCATCACCCGCATCGGCCTGCCCTCGTTCGTCGTCACGCTGGCAGGCCTCCTGTTCTGGCAGGGCATGATGCTGCACATCCTCGGGAACGGCGGGACGATCCCGATAAACGAGTCGATCATCAACGATCTGACGAGCTCGAATCTGACAAACACCGAGGGCTGGATCGTGCTCGTCGTGATCCTCGCGATCTATGCCGCGCTGGTCTGGAGGCGCGACGCCAAGCGCCGGGCGGCGGGCCTGGTGGCGCCGCCGCCGACCGTGACGCTGCTGAAGATCGGGGCCGCGGTCGTCGCCGGCGTCGCTCTCGTCCTGCTGTGCAACGCCGACCGCGGCATCCTCGAGCCGATCTCGGGCGTTCCGTGGGTCGTCCTGCTGGTGCTGGGCGTGCTGGCGGTGTGGACGTTCCTGCTCGGGCGGACGAAGCTCGGCCGCTACCTGTACGCGATCGGCGGCAGCGCCGAGGCGGCCCGCCGGGCGGGGATCAGCGTGGCCTGGGTGCGCACCTCGGCGTTCGTGCTCTGCTCGTTCACCGCGGGCATCGCCGGGGTCGTCTACACGTCGCGGCTGCGCTCGATCTCGACCACTGTCGACGGCGGCACCCTCGTCCTCTACGGGATCGCGGCCGCCGTGATCGGCGGCACGAGCCTGATGGGCGGCCGCGGCAAGGCGCTCCACGGCGTGCTCGGCGGCATCGTCATCGCGGCCATCGACAACGGCATGGGACTGCTCGGCTACACCGCCGCGACCAAGTACATGGTGACGGCGTTCGTGCTGCTCGCGGCCGTGACCATCGACGCGCTCACCCACCGGGGCCGGGCCGCCGGCATCTGAGGACGCCCGAGCCGGGCTACGGCGTGCCGGCGCGCAGGCCGGCGTGTCGCATCAGCATCGCGAACTTCAAAAAGTCGGACTGGAAGTCGTGGAGGACCATCTCGTGGCCGGCCCCGTCGCTCGCGGGGGACGGCCCGCCCGCCGCCGGCCGGCGGCGCGCCCGGGCCTCGAGGCGTCGCCCGGCCAGCACCTCGTGCAGATAGCTGTGGCTGGGGATGTCGTCGCGCACGGAGTCGCCGAGACAGCCGCCGACGTCGGCCGCCCGCTGGGTGCGCCTGCCCATATTGGCGACCGCCTGGTCGGGGTTCGCGGCGAAACGGCGGAGGATCGTGGCGATCAGGCTCGTGTGGTCGAACCGCGTATGGCTGACCTCCTTGCGGACGCGGGGGCCGACGACGATCGCCGGTACGCGGACGCCCAGGGTTGGATACTGCGAGCCGTCGTCGGCTTCCACCTGGGGCGGCCCGACGTGGTCGTAGAACCCGCCGTGCTCGTCGTAGGTGATGATCAGCAGGGTGTCGTTCCAGCTCGGGCTGCGCGCGAGCGCGTCGTACAGGGTGAGCACGAGCTGCTGCCCCGCGTGGATGTGCGACGGCGGGTGGTCGTCGTCCGACGAGGTGTCGAAGACCCGCAGGTTCACGAAGTTCGGGTCGATCCACGAGACCTTGCGGAGGTTGCCGTTGGCGGCATCGTCCAGGAAGCTGTCATCGAGGACGATCGGCAGCTCGCCGATCCGCATGCCGAGGCTGATCTCCTTCCTGTCGAACCAGGCGAAGTTGTCCCGATCGAGGTTCGGGAACGACCGGTACCTGCCGTCGACCGCCCGCAGCGTCGCGGGGTCGTGCGAGTACCAGCGCCAGTCGCCGTCCTTGAGCTGCCGGGTGAAGGCCGGTACGTCGTAGATGGGCGCTTTCGCGAACTCGGCCTTGACGCTGTCGGGCAGCCATGCGAGCAGGCCTCCCAGGTCGGCGCCGATCGGCTTCTCCTCCTTGCCGGCGATCGAGTAGAGCCGGTTCGGCATCGTGTCGCCCGGGATCGAGCTGAACCATGCGTCGCACACGCAGAAGTTCCGCGCCAGGAAGTCGTAGACGGGCAGGTGCTGCGCCGTGTAGTGGCCCATGACGTACCCGGGATCGGGCGGGGGATCCACCCCCCGTTTCTTCATCCACGCCTCGAAGTTGCGGACGAAGCCGCTGTTGCCCCGGGCAAGCTGCTTCGCCACGCACCTGGGCGTATGACAGGGGTCGAAGCTGTCGGCGAACGGCTCGGGCGGGTACGCGTAGACACCGTGCTTCCTGTTCGCGGTGTCCCGGTTCGACTCGTCGCCCACGAGCCCGTCCACCTCCGGCATGCCGTCGTTCCGCAGATACCCGAGCATGTGGTCGAACGACCGGTTCTCCATCATCAGCACGACGATGTGGCGGATCTTCCGAAGCGATCCGATGCCAGCCATGGCGTCACCTCCGGGGAGGAGTGCTCGGCCAGGGTGCCTGCCTCGCACCGCCGGCCGGGCGATGGAAGGGGCGAGCCTACCGCACCCCCGCCCTCCCTATACTCGGGGCATGGCGGCACCGCAGACGAGCGCGATCTCCCTGCGGGGCGTGGTGAAGCGGTTCGGCGCGGTGACGGCGGTCGACGGGCTCGACCTGGAGGTGCCCGCCGGGACCTGCTTCGGCCTGCTCGGGCCGAACGGCGCGGGGAAGTCGACGACGATGCGGATGCTGACCGGCCAGGCCCGGGCCGACGAGGGCGAGATCCGCGTGCTGGGCCACGTGCTGCCGGCGGGCTCGAAGCAGGCGCGGATCGAGATGGGCGTCGTGCCCCAGCTCGACAACCTCGACGTCGAGCTCACCGCCCGCCAGACGCTGGACGTCTTCGCCCGGATCTACCGGGTGCCGGGTCGCGAGCGGCGCGCGGCCGTCGACCGCGCCCTCCAGATCGCGAACCTGACGAACCGCGCCGATACCCGCGTCTCCGACCTCTCCGGCGGCATGCGCCGCCGGCTCCTGATCGCCCGCGGCCTTATCCACGAGCCGCGGCTCGTCCTGCTCGACGAGCCCACGGTCGGCCTTGACCCGCAGGTGCGGCAGGAGCTCTGGGGTCTGATCGACCGACTGCGCACGTCCGGCGTGACCGTGCTCATGTCGACGCACTACATCGAGGAGGCGGAGCGGCTCGCCGACACCGTGGCCGTCATGTCGCACGGGCACATCGTCGCGCTCGGCCGGCCCGAGGAGATCGTCCGGGCAGAGGCCGGCGAGCAGGCGCTCGAGGTGTACGGCGCGCCCGACCACCTCGAGTCGATCGCCCGGCGCGCCGACGAGGCGGGCTGGCGCACGCGCCGAAGCGGGCCGGCGGTCGTGATCATGCGCGCCGAGCAGCTCGACGGGGACGCCCCCGACGGCGTCCGCCGACCGGCGAACCTCGAGGACGCGTTCGTCATGCTGACCGGGGAGCAGATCGAGTGACGGCCCCGGCCCATCGCGTCCGCCGGCTCGAGCCGGCCGCGCTCGCCGGCGTCATGAGCCGCGACATCGTGCTCTTTGGCCGCTACTGGAAGGCGACCACCTTCTCGTCGGTGGTGCAGCCGACGATCTACCTGCTGGCGTTCGGCCTCGGTTTCGGGTCGCTCGTCTCGCACGTCGAGCACGTGCGCTACGTCGAGTACGTCGGAACCGGAGTCGTCGCGACCGCGGTGCTCTTCTCGTCCGCCTTCCCGGGCATGTTCAACACCTTCATCCGCTGGAAGTTCCAGCGCACCTACGACGCGATGCTGGCCGCGCCGGTCGACGTCGAGGAGCTGATCACCGCCGAGGTGTTGTGGATCTCGGTGCGTGCCGGCGTGTACGGGGTGGCGCCGCTGATCGTGGCGATGGCGTTCGGGCTGTCGCCCAACGCGGGCATGCTGCTCGTGCCGTTCGCCGGCTTCGTGACCGGATTCGGGTTCGCCTGCTTCGGCGTGCTGGTGGCCGCCGTCGCGAAGACCATCGACAACTTCAACTACGTGACGAGCGCCGTGCTGACGCCGCTCTTCCTGGTGGCCGGGACGTTCTTCCCGATCTCGACCTTCCCGCCGGTCCTGCGGACGATCGCCGAGCTCAACCCGCTCTACCACTGCGTGCAGCTCGTCCGCGACGCCGCGCTCGGCCTTCTCAGCGTCGACGACCTCGGGCACGCCGCCTTCCTCGTCGTCTTCGCCGTGGTGATGTGGCGGATCGCCGTATGGCAGATGGAGCAGAAGCTGATCGACTGAGCCGGCCACCCGCTACGGCGTGGTCAGATACCTGTTCGACGCGCAAAGGTGCCACTGGAGCGACGTCAGCTCCGCCTGCGCCGTGGCGCGCAGACGGCGCAGCGGCGATCGTGGCGGAACTCGACCAGTCGGTACGGCATGCGCCGTGGGCGGGTCAGAAGCCTGGGTCGGGAACGGCCGTCGTCCCAGGCGGCGATGAGGATGCCGTCCCGTGGGAGCGCGCGGAGGGTCTTGTCGGGGAACACACCCTCCGGCTCGTGATACATCGCCGTCGTCGCCTCGGCGATCCGCAGTCCGCCCGAAGTTCCAGCCCTCGTGTGCCATCCGTTCCCTGCCGCGAACACGAGCATGAGCGCAAGGCCGTCACGCATCGCCTGGGTCTACGCCGCCCACCGTGGCGCTCCGTCCCTGGGAGTTCCGTGACGCCGACGTGAACACGGCAGGCGGTGGGGGAGCACGCGACGATCAGCGCTCAACCGTTCGATCCCACCAACCGCGTCATCCGCTCGGCGTTCCGCACCGCGAACGCCTCCCAGTCGTTGTTGAAGTAGACGTACACGTCGCCCCGCCGCGCCCACCCGCGGATGCGTGCCGCCCACTCGCGCAGCTCGGTCTCGGAGTAGTTCCCGCGCCGTCCGCGCGCGCCGTAGTGGAAGCGCACGTACATCCAGCCGGCTGTCGGCTCGAGCGTCTGGAACTCGCGCTCGGGATGGTCGCCGACCACGAGCGCCGCGCCGGCGTCCGCCAGCATCTCGCGCACCTCGGGGCAGAACCACGAGTGGTGGCGGAACTCGAAGCAGTTGCGGCCCTCGGGCAGCGCCCGCAGCGCCGCCGCCAGGCGCTCGTCGTCGCGCGGGAAGCTCTCGGGCAGCTGCCACAGGAGCGGCCCGAGCTTGCCGGCCTCGGCCAGCGGCTCGATCCGGCGCATCAGCAACGCGACGTTGGCCGGCACATCGCGGAGGCGGCGGATATGGGTGACGTAGCGGCTCATCTTGACCGCGAACACGAACCCCTCCGGCGCCCGCTCCGCCCAGCCCTGCGCCATGCGCAGCGTCGGCAGCCGGTAGAACGAGGCGTTCACCTCGACCGTGGGGAAGCGCTCGGCGTAGAGGCCGAGCCAGCGGCCGGCCGGCGCGCCGTCGTAGACCGGATCGCGCCAGTGCGCGTAGCTCCAGCCGCTGCACCCGATCCGGGTCGCCACGGCGGCTACCCGTCGTTGTGGCAGACGACCTCGACGTTGTTTCCGTCGGGGTCGAGGACGAACGCGCCGTAATAGCCCTCGTGGTAGACGAGGCGCTTGCCCGGCGCCCCGTGGTCGCGGTAGCCCGCGCGCGTGGCGGCGGCGTGGAAGCGGTCGACGGTCGCGTTGTCCGGGGCGGGGAACGCGATGTGCAGGTGCTCGGTGGGCCGTGCGCCCGCCAGCACCGAGAACGATCCGGACGCCCCCGCGAAGCGCGCCCGCTCGGGCCTGTCGAAGCGCAGCTCGAACCCGGCGTGCGGCGCGACCGTCGCGTAGAAGGCCCGCGACGCGGCCACGTCGGCGACCCGGATCCACAGGTGGTCGATGACCCCGCCGGAGCGCAGCGTGTCGTGGTGGACGGCCTCGGCGCTGTTGCCGTCGGGGTCGAGCAGGAACCCGCCGTAGTAGTCGTCGCCGTACTCGGGGCGCGGGCCGGGCGCGCCGTCGTCCCGGTACCCGGCAGCCGTTCCGGCTTCCCAGAACCGGTCCACATGCTCCCGGCTCGGCGCGACGAAGCCGACGTGCAGCCCGCGCGTCGCCGGATGGGTGCCGTCGACCGCGTACATGCCGAGGTCCCCCCACATGGCTCCGTCCGCGTCGGTGTGGGACTTCGCGATCCCGAGCGGCTCGAGCACCGTGTCGTAGAAACGCTCCGTCGCGCCGCGGTCGGCGGCGCGAATCGTCACGTGGTCGAACATCGTCTCGATCGTACCCGGCTGCCCGCCGGGCTGAACTTCCCGAGCCGGCCCGGCCGTCCTACTGGGTCAGCTCGACGGTGAACGCCGTGTTCGACTGCGGGTTGTAGGGGCCGGTGGTGCCCATGGTGGCCGAGGTGTCGAGCGTGACGAACACGCCGTTCACCTGCCGGCCGTCGCTGTTCGCGCAGTACGTGGGGGTGGCGGGGTCGCCGCAGCTCGTGATCACGAACCAGGCGAAGCCGACGACGGTCATCGGCGCGCTGGTGCCGTTCGGCCAGGCGCTCTGGCCGCTCTGGTTCGTGAGGACGGGGATGATCACGAGCTGCGGGCTGTTGGGATCGAGGAGCTTCGCCGTCCCGTCGGCCTGGAACTGGACGATCTGGTTCAGCGACTTCCAGCTCGTGATGCGCTGGTTCAGGCCCTGGGCCGTCGGGCCGCTGTTGTTGCCGGGCTTCGTCTGCACCGTCTCGCCGACCGACACCGGGCACACCTGGGTCGATCCTGCGATCTCGTCGGAGTAGATGCTGGCGCCGCTCGGCACCGGGCAGTTGGCGTTGTTCACGTAAGGCAGGCTGATCGCGCCGTTGTTCGCGTTGGTCGTGTCCTTCGTGTAGATCGGGTAAGGCTGGCCGGGCGTGTAGCTGCCCCGGAGCACGCCCCACGGCATGACGTTGATCCCGTTCATCTGGGTGAACGACTCGATCGTCGCCCGCGCCTTTCCGGACACGGTGACCGAGTGGATGCCGAAGATCCCGGCGAAGCCGGCGTTCACGCTGCGCGACGCGGTCACCGTGACGGAGTCGTTCGGCGCCAGATCGCTGCTCGAGGCGACGGCGTGCGAGTCAGCGGGCTTGCCGTTGTTCGCGTACTCACTGTTCGCGAAGCTGATCGACGTGCCCGAGCCGCCGGGGATCCCGGTGGCGCCCGCCAGCGCCGCGGCGTCGGCCGCGCTCTGAACCTGGGAGCGGTTCACCGACCACAAGCCGTAGTCGATAACGAACGCGGCCACACCGAGGAGCGACATGAGAAAGAGGACGAGGAGCACGACCGCCTGCCCGCTCTCGGAACAGCTGCGACGTGCTCGCCCGTCCCGCCGGCGGCAGGAGGTAGAGGAGGAGTACCGCCAGTAACCCATGCAGCGATATGGACCCCGACGACAGGGGTTCCCTGCGGTCTGCCTACGCAAATCCCCCGCCCGAGTGACACCGAACGCTGGCAAATTGAGGCGATGCGCCGATAATTCGATGAGGGGCGCAGGAATTCTCCGGCCCCGGTGTCAGGGAAGGTGTGCAGGAGTGCTGGACCAGAACTCGCGGGCGGGTGCGCGACTCACGTCGCTGTACGAGGCGCATGCCGCCGATGCGTTCCGCTACGCCCTCCACCTCACCGGCCGGCGCGAGGATGCCGAGGACGTCGTCCAGCACGTCTTCTTGCAGGCCCACGCGATGCTGCTCGGCGGGCGCGAGCTCGTGAACCCGCGGGCCTGGCTCATCAAGGCGACGAAGCACCGCTCGTTGAACCTGCTCCGTGACCGTCGCGACACGCCTTCTGCCGAGGTCGATGCGTCGGTCCCGTTCTCGTCGGGCGAGAGCGAGGCGGAGGCGCTCGCCGAGGTGCGGGCGGCGCTGTGGTCGCTGCCCGAGAGCCAGCATCACGCGTTCGTTCTGCGGCACTGGAGCGGACTCTCCCAGGACGAGATCGCCGAGGTGCTCGCGACCACGCCGGGCGCCGTCGAGTCGCTGCTCGTCCGGGCCAGGGCCACGCTCGTCGCCGAGCGTGAGGAGACCGACTCCGAGTGCGCCGGGGTGCGCAGCCGGCTCGCCCGCATGCTCGCGCCGACGCCGGCGCACGAAGCGCACCTGGCCGTCTGCCGGCGCTGCCGCACGGCCCAGTCGCGGCTGCTGCGCGCCTCCGAGTTCGCCACGGCGTTCGCGCTCGTGCCCAGCCCCCACGTCCTCGGCGCCCTCGCCTCGGCGATCCCGGGGTTCGGCGCCTCGGGCGCGGCCGCCGGCGCGTCGGCGACCGGCGCCGCCGCAGGCACCGGGGGCGGCGGTGCGGCCGTCTCGACCGTGTCCGCCGCGACGAAGGCCGGGCTGCTGACCAAGGTCGCCATCGCTGCGACCACCGCCGCGGTGGCGGTCACGGCGGTGCATCCACTGCGCACCGCCGTCACTCACGCCCTCTTCCACCACAACTCGGCCGCCTCGGCGGCGATCGCCCCGAAGCGCCCGGCGATGCACCTCGCCGCAGCACACGCCGCGGCCGGCCGCGGGTCGACGAGATCGGCGCCCGGCGGCGCAGGGCCCGCGCAGGGCGGGGCCGGGACTGCCACGAAGGGGCACGCTCCCGGGAAGCCGGGCGGCGGGAGCGGCACCGGGAATGGGAATGGAACTGGCGGCGGGGCCGGCAACGGCAACGGCAATGGCAATGGCAACGGCAACGGTCAGGGCGCCGGCGGCGCGGCAAACGGCACGACCAGGGGCAAGTCGGCGACGGCGCCCGGGCACACCAAGGCCGCGGGCGGCGCGGCGACCGGCAAGGGCAAGGGCAGCGGCGCCGTGAACGGCAACGCGAACGGCGCGACCAATGGCAAGGGCACGAAGGCGCAGGGCGCCGGGCCGGCCAAGCCGACGACCACGTCGACGGCCGATTCCGGCAGCGCCGGCACGACCACCAAGCCGGGCGGCGGCAACGGCGCCACGAGCGGCAACGCCGGCGGCAACGGAACCGGCAAGGGGAACGGCAAGGCCTGACCGCAGGAATCGCGGCGCTCGCGTGTCTGGTCACGCGTGGGTCGCGGTGACTGGACAGGATCGCGCACACCGCACGTGCCGGCACGGCTCCCCGAGCTGATCGAGGCGTGCTTCGCCCGGCTCCAGGAGGATATGGTCCGCTACCTCCGTGCGGTGGCCGGCGCGGACGTCGCCGAGGACATCGCCTCGCAGGTCTGGGTCGAGGTGGTCGCCCGTACCGCGGAGTTCCACGGCGACGAGGCGGCCCTTCGGCGGCTGGTCTTCGCGACGGCCCGGCGGCGGGCGCTCGACCAGCACAGGCGCTGGTGGCGCAGGAAGGTCAGCCTTCACCCGCCGGGCGATGGGGTGCTCGAGCGGGCAGCCTCCGAGGATCCCGCAGTGGTCGAGCGTGACCGCGCGCTCGTGTGGATCGCCCGCCTCCCCAGGGCCCAGGCGGAGATCGTGCTCCTCCGCGTGCTCGGCGACTTCAGCACCGAGGAGGTCGCCGAGATGACCGGCCGCTCGTCCGGTGCCGTGCGCGTCCTCCAGCACCGCGCCCTCCGCCGTCTGGCCTCCGAGCTGCGCCGCCATCGAGGCCAGGTGTAACGGATGAGTCGGGTCGCGCGTTCTCTCCGGTGCATGGGCAAGCCCCGACTCGATATGACGACCGCCGACAGGATCCTCGCGGGCACCGTCGATCCTGCCGACGCCCCGCCGGGGTTCGAGGCCGTCGTCGTGCTGATCGGGTCCGCGCGCGCGCCGCATGCACCCACCATCATGCTGGCGTCCGGCCGCGCGCCGGCGCCGCGTTCTCGGAGGAGGCAGTTCATGCTCGCAGCCCCCCCGTTCCGGTCCCGTCTGACCATCGCCGCCGCGGCGGCGACGCTTGTGCTCGCGTCTGGCACCGCGTATGCGACGGGTCTGCCCGCAGCTGCATCGGCGACTGCGCGCGGCGTCCTGCACTCGCTCGGCGTCTCGACCGGCTCGCCGGCGAAGACCCACTCGCAGCCGGCCGCGACGCACGGAGCGACGGTCTCGTCCACAGTGCGGACGACGACGGCGACCGGGGCTGCGAAGGGCGCGCAGATCGCCGCGCTCGCGAGCAACGGGCGCAGCAGGGCCGGCCAGGGCGGCGGTGACTCCGCGACCGCGAAGAGCCGCGCGGACGCGAAGGGATCCGGTCACGGGCACGGAGCCGAGATCTCGGCCCTGGCACACGCCACCACGGGGACTGCGGGCGCCAAGGGTGCGACCATCTCCGCGACGGCGAGCAATGGTCGCAGCCACGCCGGCCAGCACGGCCACAACGGCCACCACGGAGGCTCGAATGGATCGGCGCCCGCGGCCGGGAGCCACGGCGGTGCGAGCAGCGGACACGGGTCCGGATCGGGCCACGGAGGGTCGTAGCCGCCGCACCGCCGTGGTTCGGCGTCGCGTCCCGGTGGGAACAGGGACGACATGCCGAAGTACGGCTACACCCTCTACTGCGAGGGCAACCCGCCGAAGGATCTCGTCCGCCAGGCCGTCGCGGCGGAGGAGGCCGGGTTCGACTTCCTGGTCATCTCCGACCACTACCATCCCTGGCTGACCAGCCAGTCGCACTCGGCGTTCGCGTGGAGCGTGCTCGGGGCGGTGGCGCAGGCCACCGACCGGATCGAGCTCGCGACGATGGTGACCTGCCCGATCATGCGCTACCACCCGGCGATCGTCGCCCAGATGGCGGCGACGGTCGCGGTGCTCTCGGATGAGCGGTTCACGCTCGGACTCGGCGCCGGCGAGCGGCTGAACGAGCACGTCGTCGGCCGCGGCTGGCCGCCCGTCGACGTCCGCCACGAGATGCTGCGCGAGGCGGTCGGCGTGATCCGGCAGCTGTGGGACGGCGGCTACGTGACGCACCGCGGCGAGCACTTCGTGGTCGAGGACGCGCGCGTGTTCGACCTGCCCCGGCGGCGCATCCCCACCTACGTCGCCGCCGGCGGCCCGGTGGCGGCCGAGCTGGCGGCCGACATCGCGGACGGCGTCTGCGCCACCGAGCCGGACGAGAAGATCCTCGCCGCGTATCTCGAGGCGGGCGGTGACCCGGCCGGAACGTGGGGCCAGGTCGTGCTGGCATGGGCCGGCGACGAGGAGCAGGGGCTGGCCGACGCGCACGCCCAGTTCCGCTTCGCCGCGGGCGGGTGGAAGGTGCAATCGGAGCTGCCGAACCCGGTCAACTTCGACGCGGCCACGGCGACGATCGCGCCGGATGGTCTGGCCGACCTGATCCCTGCCGGGCCGGACATCGACCGTCACGCCGCCGCCGTGCGCGAGTTCGCCGACGCCGGCTTCGAGCACGTCGCGGTCGCCTATCCCGGCTCGGACGTCGACGGCTTCATGGAGTTCTGGGGCGAGCAGCTCCAGCCGGCGGTTCGCTAACATCGCCGCGTCGGAAGGGGTGCGGTGGATCACGTCCGCATCGGCGTCATGAGCGCCGCGAACATCGGCCGCAAGGTGGTCATCCCGTCCATCCTGCGCGCCCGCAACGCCGAGCTGGTCGCGCTCGCGAGCTCGAGCGACGCGGGCCGGCGGTTCCTGGGCGAGACCGACCTCGAGACGCACGACGGGCGGGCCCTCCGCGAGGCGGTGCGGCTGCACGGAAGCTACGCCGACCTGCTCGCCGATCGGGACGTCGACGCCGTCTACATCCCGCTTCCGAACCATCTCCATACCGAGTGGTCGAAGCGGGCCGCCGACGCCGGCAAGCACGTCCTCTGCGAGAAGCCGGCGGCGCTCGACGCGGCGCAGACCGCCGACATGATCGACCACGCAGACGCCCGCGGCGTCGTCTGGATGGAGGCGTTCATGTACCGCTTCCACCCCCAGTGGCGCACAGTGCGGCGGCTGCTCGACGAGGGCGCGATCGGCGACCTGCGCGCCGTCGTCGCCGTCTTCACCTTCACCGTGCACGACCCGAAGAACGTTCGCCGGGTGCCCGAGTACGGCGGCGGATCGCTCTACGACGTCGGCGCCTACTGCGTCAACGTGTCCCGATGGATGTTTGGCCGCCCGCCGGTCGCGGTGAGCGGGTCGGCGCATGCGAGCGCCGAGGGCGTCGACGAGGACTTCCGCGGCGTGCTCGACTTCGGCGACGGCGGCTCGGCGCTCATCCTCTCGAGCCTGGCGCAGCCCTACCGCCACCACGTCCGCCTGCTGGGCACCGAGGGCGACATCACGGTCCCGCAGGCGTTCGTCATCCGTCCCCGCGATCGGGTCGAGGTGATCCGCACCGACGCCGACGGCCACGACGCGGTGCACGCGATCGAGGCCGCCGACGCGTACCAGCTCGAGGTCGAGGACTTCGCCGACTGTGTCCTTTCGGGCCGTGCCCCCCAGGTCGTCTCGCACGGCGACACGCTCGCGAACATGCGGGTCATCGACGCGCTCTACGCCTCGGCCGCGTCGGGTGAGTCCGTCCGGCTCGGCGGTTGAGGCGGCGGTCGATGTCCGACTCCCACGACGACCTGCGTCCGCTGCTCTTCTCGATCGCCTACCGCATGCTCGGCAGCGTCGTCGAGGCCGAGGACATGGTGCAGGAGGCCTACGTCCGCTACCAGCGCGCGGTCGGTGAGGGCACCGAGGTCGACGACCCCAGGTCCTACCTGTGCGCCGTCACGACGCGGCTCTGCATCGATCACCTGCGCTCGGCCCGGGCGCGCCGCGAGAGCTACGTCGGGCCGTGGCTGCCGGAGCCGCTCCTGACCGGCACGGTCGTTCCGGACGGCGCCCGGATCGTGGAGGACGCCGATTCGGTCTCGATGGCGTTCCTGCTCGTGCTGGAGCGGCTGACCCCGGTCGAGCGAGCCGTCTTCCTGCTCCATGACGTCTTCGACTACGGCTACGGCGAGATCGCCGAGATCGTCGCGCGCAGCGAGGACAACTGCCGCCAGCTGGCCGTCCGCGCCCGCCGCCACGTGCGCGAGGAGCGGCGCCGCTCCGAGACCTCGGCCGACCGCCGCGAGGCGCTCGCAGACCGCTTCTTCGAGGCGGTGAACGACGGCGACATGGACGGGTTGGTCGAGCTCCTGGCCGAGGACGTCGCCGTGGTCGGCGACAACGGCGGTGTGCCGCCGATGTGGCCGCGTCCGATCGTCGGCCGCGACCGGGTGGTGGCGCTGCTGGCCGGGCTCGGCCGGCAGACCGGCGAGCTCGACGTGACCATGCGACGCACCGAGATCAACGGCGCCCCCGGCGCGCTGGTCACGGACGCGAACGGCGGGCTGCTCTACGCCATCCTGCTCGACGTGGCGCCGGGCGGGATCATCGAGGCGGTGCGCACGGTGCGGAACCCGGCCAAGCTCGCCCACCTCGGCCCGGTCGGCGACCTGCGCGCCGTCATGCACTCCCGTGGGGCCGGCCGGGAGGGGTGACCGGCCGGCCCCGAGGAAGCTCGTTCGTCAGGCAGCCACCGGCTCGGTCGCCTCTTCGGCGACGTGCTCCGGCGCGACCCCGCGCGGCACCATGGTCAGTGCGGCCAGGAGCCCCAGGGCCGACAGGCCGGCGCCGACCAGGAACGCGATCGAGAAGCCGTCCACGTCCGCCCGCAGCAGCAGGTCGGGGGCGGGTGCGTGGCTGGTCAGGTAGTCGCTGACGCGCGTGAACGCGACCGTCGACAGGATCGCCGTGCCGAGGGCCCCACCGACCTGCTGCGACGTGTTGATGATGCCCGAGGCGATGCCGGCGTCGTTCATCTCCACGCCGACGAGCGCCGCGATCGTCACCGGCACGAACGAGAAGCCGAGGCCGACGCCGGTCAGGATGAAGCCCGGCGCGAGGTCGGTCAGGTACGAGCCGTTGACCGAGACCTGGCTGAAGTAGAGCAGCCCGGCCACGGTGAGCCCCATGCCGGTCGCAAGCACCGTGCGCACGCCGATCCTCGTGACGAGCGCCTGCGACGCCGCGGCCGACACGATGATCGTGCTCGCGACGAGCAGGTAGCCGATGCCGGTGCGCAGGGCCGAGTAGCCGAGCACCTGCTGCATGTAGAGCGTCAGCAGGAAGAACATCGAGAAGATCGATGCGCCCAGCATCAACCCGACCACGTTGGCGCCGGTCAGCGACCGGTTCCGGAAGAGCCGCAGCGGCATGAGCGGGGACTCGGCCCGCTGCTCCGTGAAGATGAAGCCGCCGAGGAGCACGGCCGCACCGACGAACATCGCGATCGTGCGCGGTGCCGTCCACGAATGGTCGACGGTCTGCACGAGCGCGTAGACCAGCAGTGACAGGCCGCCGGTCACGAGCACGGCTCCGAGCAGGTCGAAGCTGCGCCGGCCGATCGTCTCGATCCGGCTCTCGCGCAGGTAGCGGGGGCCGAGCGCGATCACGAGCGCGCCGACCGGGACGTTGATGTAGAAGATCCACGACCAGTTCAGCTGGTCGGTGAGGACGCCGCCGAGGAGCACGCCGGCCGCGCCGCCGGTGCCGGCGATCGCGCCCCAGATGCCGAGCGCCTTGTTGCGCTCAGCACCCTCGGAGAAGGTCGTCATCAGGATCGAGAGGGCGGCGGGCGAGATGATCGCCGCGCCGACACCCTGCACGGCGCGTGCCGCGATCAGCATGCCCTCCGATGTCGAGAGCCCGCACACGAGCGAGGCTCCCGAGAAGAGCACGAGGCCGGCCAGGAACATGCGCCGGCGGCCGAGCAGGTCGGCCGCCCGGCCGCCTAGCATGAGCAGGCCGCCGAACGTGAGGGTGTATGCGTTGATGACCCACTGCAGATCGGTCTCTTTGAAGTCGAGCGCGTTCTTGATCGTGGGCAGGGCGACGTTGACGATGGCGATGTCGAGCACCACCATGAACTGGACCATGCAGAGGAGGAGCAGCGCGATCCCCTTGCGGTCTTGGGTGGTAGGCATGATCAGCGAGTCTCCAGGCTGGGGGTTTACGATACAGACCTGTGGTGTATCATAATCCTGACGACATGGCAATCTCCGAACCGATCCCACGCGCCCCCGGCCGGCCCCGCAACGAGGTCGCCGACCGCAAGATCATCGAGGCCACCCTCCGGCTCCTGAGCACGGAGGGGTACGACCGCACCTCGATCGAGTCCGTCGCGGCCGAAGCCCACGTCACCCGGGCCACTGTCTATCGCCGCTATCCGACCAAGGCCGACATGGTCACGGCGGCCGTCTGCACGATGGCCGGCCCGGGCGAGCCGTGCGAGTGCCCGGATCTGCGCACGACCCTGGTCGAGCTGTTGCGCGGCTTCCACGCAGCCGTCGGCCCCTCCGACGGGATCTCGATCGCCGCGTCGCTCTACCTCCAGCGCCACGACCACCCGGAGATGCTGGAGTCGTTCCGCGAGACGGTCACGAAGCCCTGCCGGCTGAAGATGGCGGCGGTCGTGCAACTGTCCCGCGAGAAGGGCGAGATCCATCCCGACACCGACCCCGAGTCGGTCGTGGAGATGCTGATCGGCTCCTACCTCTACCGCACGTTCGCCGGCGTCCCGATCCCCGACGACTGGCCGGAACAGGCCGTCGCGGCGGTGTGGCGCGGCCTCGAGCCCTGAGCGGTAATCGGGGTCAGACCCCGCAGGTGCGTGCAACGAAACTGTCACGGCCGGCGTTCGGGGTCTGACCCCGATTACGCCGACCGCCAAGCGGGGACTGTCCCCACACCAGCGGCTTACGCCGCGTCGGAGAGCGCTTCGCCGTCGAGGCCGAGCACTGCGAGCAGGGCATCGACCACCTGCGGGTCGAAGTGCGCGCCGCAGCTGCGGCGCAGCTCGGCGGCGGCCTCCTCGGGCGAGCGGGCGGCAGAGTAGGGCCGGTTCGTGGTCATCGCCGAGTAGGCGTCGGCGGCGCACACGATGCGGGCCTCGATCGGGATGTCCGTGCCCGCCAGGCCGTCGGGGTAGCCGCCGCCGTCGAAGCGCTCGTGGTGGTGGCGCACGGCCGCGGCCGCGTCCTGCAGCGCGGCGACCCGGCGGGCGATGGCGTCGCCGTGCACCGGGTGCGTCTTCATGATCGCCCACTCGCTGTCGTCGAGCGCCCGTGGCTTGGTCAGGATCCGCTCCGGGATCGCGATCTTGCCGACGTCGTGCAGCCAGCCGCCGATGCGACACAGGAGCGGGATGCCGACCGCAAGCTCCATGTGCTCGGCCGTGCGCATCGCGAGCTCCGCCACCTGCTCGGCGTGCTCCTCGGGGATGCCCTCGCGCAGGCTGCTGGCGTACGCCAGCGCGCGCGCCATCCCGATCACCTCGGGCTCGCGCGTCGATGCCGCCCGGCCGCCCGGCTCGGGCTGGAGCGCGACCCGGTTCCGGCCCTGGTACTTGGCGGCGTAGAGGCGGGCGTCGGCACGCTCGACCAAGGCGTCCAGGCTGGCCGCGCCCTCGGACGCGAGCGTCGCGCCAATTGACGTCGTCAGCAGCACGCGAATGTCGCCGTGCTCGATCGGGGTGTGGCAGACGGCCTGGCGGAGCCGCTCGGCCCGATCGGCCAGCTCGGCCTCGGACTCGACGTCGCCGAGCAGCACCGCGAACTCCTCGCCGCCCCATCGCGCGAGGTGGTCGGCGGGGCCGATGCCCGACCGCAGTCGCGCGGCCAGCTCGGCCAGGACGGCGTCGCCGACGGCGTGCCCGTAGACGTCGTTGATCTGCTTGAAGTGGTCGGCATCGATCAGCAGGAGCGCCGAGCGGTCGGGGGCCGACGCGAGCAGGTCGGACGCGAGCTGGGCGAAATGGCGGCGGTTGTAGGCGCCGGTCAGGTCGTCGGTGTTGGCGCGCCGCTCGGCGTCGGCACGGGCCTGCTCGCGCTCGATCAGGCTCTGGCGCAGCTGGTCTTCGAGCCGGCGCCGCTCGGTGACGTCCGAGACGATGCCGCTGACCTCGTACGTGCCGTCCGGGCGGGCGCGGCAGACCGCGCGGTCGTGTACCCAGCGCGTGACCCCGTCGAGGCCGATCAGCCGGTAGAACACCTCGCGGTCCTCGCCGCGGCTGAGCGCCGTGTTGAATTCGTCGTACGCGGCCCGGTCGTCGGGGTGCACGGCCCGGTCCCAGTTCACCATCTCCGGATCGGGTTCGGCGCCGCCGAGCAGGCGGTCGCCACCCGGCCCCTGGAAGAGCTCCTCGAGGCTGCCGTCCTTCGGCGACGCCACGGCCAGATAGACGTGGGCGCCGACGACGTCGAGCAGGCCGGTGAACCGGTCGTGCGCCTCGGCCGCCGCGGCGGTCGCCTCTTCGCGCGCCGTGAGGTCGGAGATGATCCCGTCGATGAGCATGCCGCCGTCGCCCTTCGGGCGCGGGCGGGCGCGGTCGCGCAGGACGCGGGTGATGCCGTCGACGCCCTCGATGCGGTAGGTGACCTCGGCGTCCTCGCCGTCGAGCAGGCGGCGGTTGAAGGCCTCGTAGGCGGCCCAATCCTCGGCCACGATGCGCGACTCCCAGAACTCGCCCGGCTCGACGTCCTCCGGCACATCGCCGCCGAGCAACGACCCGAGCGTGACGTCGGACGCATGGTCGACGTACGACCCGGCCGGGGTGATCTCGCCCGCATAGACGTGCTCCTCGAACAGGTCGAGGATGCGTGCGAGCTGCGCCTCGCTGGTCACGCCGGGCAGCCGCTCGCGGACGCCGGCACGGCGCACGGCCGCCCGCACGCGCGCGAGCGCCGCCCGCACCGGCTTACATGGTGGAGTTTCGGAGCTCTGAGGTATGGGCGCACGACCGTCCACGGCAGTGCTCCGGTCATCGGCGTCCGACCCGGGGGATTGAGACTTCCGCGACGAGCTTTCGCCGTCAGCGCGAGGCCGGGGACAGGTCGCGCACGGCCGCGCGGACGTAGCCTGCGACCTCGTCCGGATCGGCATCGCCGTACATCGCGCCCGCGCCCATCAGCGCGGCGAAGACGGCTCCGATCGAGCACGCCATCCGCACGCGGTCGGACAGCGGGATCGCGGGGCTCGCGAGGAACCGGCGGAAGCGCTCCTCGATGTCCTCGTTCTCGGCCTGGTGGCGTTCGTTCGCGACGATGCTCTCGAACGCGCTCTGGTTGCGCTGGTGGACGAGAAAGAGGTCACGGTTGGCGAGCACCTCGTCGATGAACGCGTCGACGATCTGCGGCCACGCCGCGGCGGCCAGGGCGTCGTCCCCGAGGGCGTCAAGCTGGTCGAGCAGGTCGTTCCCGAGCGCGTGCAGGCGGAGGTGCAGCTCGAGGAGGATGTCCTCCTTGCGCTCGAAGTGGTAGTAGAGCGCGGCCTTGGTGACGTCCAGGCGCTCGGCGATCTCGCGCAGCGAGGTCTTGTCGTAGCCCTGCTCGTTGAACAGCTCGAGGGCGACGTCGAGGATGCGGTCGCGCATCTCGCCGCGCGGCCGGCGCTTCGGGGGCCTGGTCTCGGAGGCCTCGCTCATATCCGCGAATCCTACCTTACTTGACGGCCGGCTAGTAAGTGGCTACGCTGGGCGAAGACTGATTACTTGCCGACCGGTAAGGAGTTTCGATGAACGAGTTGATGATCGAGGCGGAGGGCCTGCGGAAGCGGTTCGGGCCCACCGTCGCGCTCGCCGGGCTCGACCTGGAGGTGCCCCGCGGCGCCATCCTGGGCGTGCTCGGCCCGAACGGCGCCGGCAAGACGACCGCCGTTCGCATCCTGACGACGCTGACCCGGCCCGACGCGGGCTCGGCCCGCGTGGCCGGACACGACGTCGTCCGCGATGCCCGCGCCGTCCAGCGCCAGATCGGCGTCACGGCCCAGGACGCCACCCTCGACGAGGTGCTGACGGGGCGGCAGAACCTGGTGATGATCGGGCGCTTGAGCGGCCTGCGCCGCGGCGACGCCCGCGCCCGGGCGGCCGAGCTCCTGCGCCAGTTCGACCTGGTGGACGCCGCCGACCGGATCCTGCGGGAGTACTCGGGCGGCATGCGCCGCCGGCTCGACCTGGCCGCCGGCCTCGTCACCCGTCCACCGGTGCTCTTCCTGGACGAGCCCACTACCGGCCTCGATCCCACCAGCCGGGTGCGGATGTGGGGCGTGATCCGCGAGCTCGTCGGCGACGGCGCCACGCTCCTCCTCACCACCCAGTACCTGGACGAGGCGGACGAGCTGGCCGACCGGATCGTCGTGGTCGACCACGGCCGCGGGATCGCGAACGGCACGGCCAGCGAGCTGAAGGCCCAGACCGGCGGCGCTCGCCTCGAGGTGACGCTGACCGAGCCCGACCCGTGCGCCGCCGGCGCGCTGGCCGCGTATGCGGAAGGCGCCGTGCACGAGAGCCACGACGGCCGCCGCCTGCGGGCGCCGGTGCGAACCGGCGCCGGCCTTGCCACCCAGGTCGTGCGCGCCCTCGACGACGCCGGCGTGACCGTCGACGACGTCCAGGTGCACCAGCCGTCCCTCGACGACGTCTTCTTCGCGCTCACCGGGCACGCGGTCGAGCCCGACGACGACACCGCTGCCCTCGACGCACCGCAGGAGGTGATCCACTCGTGAGCCGCCTGCGCGACATCGCCGTGCTCACCGGGCGCAACCTCGTCCACATCGCCCGCGAGCCGCTCCAGCTCTCGGACGTGACCGTCCAGCCCGTCCTCTTCACCGCGCTCTTCGTGTACGTGTTCGGCGCGGGCGTTGTGCTCCCGAACGGCGGCAGCTATACCGACTACGCCATCGCCGGCCTGCTGGCGCTGAACCTGACGACGTCGTCGATGGGGACGGCCGTCGGGCTCAGCACCGACCTCTCGACCGGCGTGATCGAGCGGTTCCGGACGCTCCCGATGTGGCGTCCCGCCGTGCTCGTCGGCCGGTCGCTGGCCGACCTGATGACCGCCGTGCTCTGCACCGTGATCGTCGCGCTCACCGGCCTTGCGATCGGCTGGCGGCCCGACGACGGCCTGCTGTCGGCGCTGGCCGGGTTCGGGATCTTCCTGTCCTTCAGCTACGCCATGTCCTGGGCCTGCGCCTGCCTGGGCATCCTGAGCAAGGGGCCGGAGTCGGCCCAGAGCACGGGGCTCGTGATCCTGTTCCCGCTCGCGTTCGTCTCGAACGCCCTCGTCCCGACCCAGCGGATGCCGGAGGTCCTGCGCACGATCGCCGACTGGAACCCGGTCAGCGCGGTCGCGGCCGCCGCCCGCGAGCTGTTCGGCAACCCCAACCCGTCCGCCTCGATCGGCGCCTGGCCGATGCAGCACCCGGTGGCCGCGTCGCTCATGTGGTCGGTCGCGCTCCTGGTCGCGTTCGCGCCGCTCGCGACGACGCTCTACCGCCGCCGCACGACCGCCTAGCCCGGGGCCTAGAAGTGTCCGCGGGGCGTGTACGCCCCCCGCGGGCTGCCGATCGAGATGAACGACATGCCCTCCGGGCCGGCAACCGGGCAGCGGGTGCTGCCGGCGTCGAAGCGGATGAACGAGCCCTCGCGGACGCGCACCTCTTCGCCGTCCACGCGCCAGTGGCCGCTCCCGCGGATCACGACCGAGACCTCCTCCTGGTCGCTCGCCGTCTCGTCGTGCTCCTTGCCCTCCCGGTTCGGGGGCAGGTCGAAGCGGTTGATCCCGAAGGCCTCGACTCCGAGCTCGCGGCGGACGAAGCGGACGGCGCCGCCCGGGCCGCTCGGCTCGATGTCGTCGATGTGCACGAGGGAGTACGCCATCGCCTGGGCAGCCTACTTGCTCGTGCACTCGCGAGCCGTTCGTGGTGCGATAATCCGCCGGAGAACCACGATCCGGGAGGGGTCCCATGGCGCAGGTGACGGAAGGCTCGAAAGGGGAGGCGCGCAGTCTGCGACGCGGAAGCCTCTCGCTCTGGGAGGCGGTGGGCATCTCGATCGCCCTGATGGCGCCGTCGATGGCGGCGAACATCAACCCGCAGGGCACCGTCGGCCTGGTCGGCCGGGCCGTCCCGCTGGCGTTCGTCTTCGCCACGGTCGGCATCCTGCTCGTGTCCTACACCTTCGTCCGCCTGTGCCAGATCTACAACCACGCTGGGTCGGTCTTCGGCTTCGTCGGCGCCACTCTCGGGCCCCGCATGGGCGTGCTCGCGGGCTGGTCGCTCATGGGCACGTACACGTTCTACGCGTGCGTCACGAGCGCGGCGGCCGGCATCTTCGGCGCCACCTTCCTGGACGAGGTCGGGATCTGGAACAACCATCCGCTCTGGTCGGAGTTCCTGATCGCGTTCATCGCCCTCGGCGGGGCGTTCGTGCTGGCGAGCTTCCCGGCGCACCGCGCCACCCGGATCCTGCTCTCGATCGAGGGGGTGACCGTGCTCCTGATCATCGTCGTCGCGACGGTCGTCCTGGCGAAGATCATCGGCGGCAGCGCGCCCGGCAACCAGTCGTTCACGCTCAAGGTGTTCTCGCCCCCGTCCGGCGTCAGCGTCGGCGACGTCTTCAAGGGCGCCGTCTTCGGATTCCTGTCGTTCGCCGGGTTCGAGGCGGCCTCGACGCTGGGCGAGGAGACGAGGGAGCCGAAGCGGGCGATCCCGCGCGCCATCCTCGGCACCGCCATCTTCGGGGGTATCTACTTCATCTACGTGACGTCGGTTGAGATGATGGGCTTCGGCACCGACGCGAAGGGCGTCGCCGCGTTCGGCTCGTCCGGCTCGCTGCTGGGCGACCTCGGCTCGCAGTACATCACGTCCTCGGTCGGGGACATCATCACGCTGGGCACCGCGATCAGCGCGTTCGGCTGCACCCTCGCATGCGTCGTCGGCGCGACCCGGATCCTGTTCGCGCTTAGCCGCGACGGCCTGGGGACGTCGGCGCTCGGCAACGTCCGCAGCCAGACCGGCGAGCCCGTGCGGGCGCTCGCGGTGATCACGTTCACCGCGGCCGCGATCATCCTGATCTGCCGCATCTTCTTCACCGACACGGCCTTCGACATCTTCGTGTGGTCGGGCGTGATCGGCACGCTGATCCTGCTCGTCGCCTACGTGCTGGCGACGCTCGGCGCCATGCGGATGCTGTGGTTCCGCGGCCGCGCCCGCGTGGCCCAGTGGCAGATGATCATCCCGATCGCGGCGCTCGTCGTGCTGCTCGCCACGCTCTACTTCAACGTCGACCCCGACGCGGTCAAGGCCACCCGCTGGAACTACTACACGGCGGGCGCCTGGGTGATCGCGGGCGCGATCCTCGTGATCGTCCTGCCCGGCCTCGCCAACCGCGTCGGCGCCGGGCTGGCACGCCACGAAGGGCTGGCCGACACCGCCTCGGGAGACTGAGCCGTGCCCGACCTCGGGGGCGTGCACGGCCTGACGATCGTCTTCTGCGACAACAACGGGATCCCGCGCTCGCGGACCGTGCCGGCGGCGCGGCTCGACGACGCCTGCGAGCGCGGGGTGGGGATCACCACGCTCTTCCCGGTGTTCCTCACGAACGACATGATCACGTTCGCGCACGGGCCGCTCTCGAACGCGTCCGGCGACGTCCGCCTGCTGGCGACGCCGGAGCGGGTCGTGCCGCTTGCCGGTCAGCCGGGCTTCGCGTGGACGCCGGGACGGCAGTTCCTGGTCGACGGCGAGCGCTCGCCGTACTGCCCGCGCGGCGTGCTCGAACGGGCGGTCGAGCGGGCGTCCGCCGCCGGCCTCGAGGTGAAGGCCGGCTACGAGCTCGAGTGGTTTATCGGCCACGCCGGCGAGGAGCTCGGTCCGGCTCACTCCGGGCCGGTGTACTCGCCGCACGCCATGCTGGCGGTCGACGAGTTCGCCGCCCAGCTGCTCGCCGACCTGGCGGCGAACGGGATCTCCGTCGGCCAGCTGCACGCCGAGTACGGCCTCGCCCAGATGGAGGTGTCGATCGGCGTCTCCGACCCGGTGGCCGCCGCCGACCTGCAGATGCTGACGCGCCAGACGATCCACGCCGCCGCCCGCCGGCACGGTCTGCGGGCGTCGTTCGCGCCGCTCGTCGACCTCGCCGCCGCGGGGAACGGCTGGCACATCCACAGCTCCGTCTCGCGCGACGGACGCAACCTGCTCGCGGGCGGGGATCGCCAGTCGGGGCTGACGGCCGAGGGCGAGGCGTGGGTGGCGGGCCTCCTGCGCGAGCTGCCCGCGCTCGCGAGCGTGGCGGCGCCGAGCGTGTCGTCGCTGCTGCGCCGGCGGCCGGGCTACTTCGCGAGCGCGTTCGCGTTCTGGGGCGTGCAGAACCGCGAGGCGGCGCTGCGGCTCATCCCGGCGAGCGTGCTCGTCCCCGAAGGGGCCGCGAACGTCGAGCTGAAGGCGTCGGACGCGTCCGGCAACCCCTACCTGGCCGTGGCTGCGGTCATCGCTGCCGGACTGGCCGGGATCGAGGAAGGGCTGACGCTGCCCGAGCCGGTCCAGGACGAGCCGGGCTCATGGCCCGAGGACGAGCGCGACCGGCGCGGCATCCACCGCCTGCCGCAAACGGCCGACGAGGCGATCGCCGCCGTCGAGCGGTCGGCCCCGGTGCGCTCCGCGCTGGGCGACGACCTGGTGGGAGCCTGGACGGCCGTGCGCCGCGGCGACGCCGACGCGACGAAGGACATGTCGCCCGAGGACGTGGTCGCCGCCCACCGCTACCGCTACTGACCGGGGTGCTCAGCGCACCGCTCTCGGCGCGCTCGTCAGGAACGTCGCGCTCATGTCGTCGTCGCCGTGCCCCGGGACGCCTTCGTCGAGCCGCCGCCGGATGGCCTCGAGCACCGGCAGCTCCAGGTCGCGCAGCGCGGCCGACTCCTGGACGAGGCCGGCGTCCTTGGCGGCGAGCCGCAGCGAGAACGACGGATCGAAATCACGCTCGGCGATCGCGGCTCCCTTCATCCGCAGGTAGGGCAGATCGAGCGCACCGCCGTCGAGCGCCTCGAACATCAGGCTCGGGTCGACGCCCATGCCTTCGGCCAGGGCGATCGTCTCCGCACCGCCCTCGACGACGGTCACGATCCAGCTGTTCACGACCACCTTCAGGCGCGTCCCGGCGCCGGCCTCACCGATCCACATCGTGCGCTCGGCGATCGCGCCGAAGATCGGCCGAAGCTGCTCGCGCAGGCGCTCCGGCCCGGAGCCGAGCACGATCAGCTTGCCCTGCTCGGCCGGGGCCTTGGTGCCGAGGACGGGCGCGTCCACGAGCTCGACACCGTGGTGGGCGGCGAGGTCTGCGCAGGCCTCGATCCCCGCCTCGCCGATCGTGCTCGTCTGCACCCACACCGAGCCCTCGGGCATCGCCTCGATCGCGCCGCGCATCGTGTCGAGGACGGCGTCTGCGTCCGCGAGCATGGTGACGGCGACGTCGGCGCCCTCGAGCGCGCTCCGCGGGTCGTCAGCGAGCTGGACATCGTCGTCGGCCAGCGGGCGCATCTTGTCCGGCGACCGGTTCCAGGCCCGCACCTCGAGCCCGGCCCGGGCGAGATTGCGCGCCATCGGGAGGCCCATCGTCCCACCGGCCCCGAGAACGGCGACCGTCAGCTGTTTCGGCATCGCGATCTCCTCGAGTCGTCAAAGGGGGAGCCTTCCCGTTCGGTGATGGAGATAACCGCGCGTGTTTGGGCGACGGCGGCCATGGGGCAGGGGCACGGCATGGTCGAACGACCCCAACCGGACCAGCCGGGTCCCACCACCCCGACGCCCGAGCCGCCGACGCCGCGGCCGGAGCAGCCGGTCGAGCCGCCGCTGACGCCGCCCAAGGAGCCGCCGGCGGTGCCCGGCGAGCCACCGCCGGACCAGCCGCTCACCGTCTAGCCCCCACCGGGGTCAGACCCCACGCAAAACGCGTCACGGATCTGTCACGGCCGCCGTTCGGGGTCTGACCCCGATTCGCTCCGATCAGCTGCTCGTGCCCGTCCAGGAGAAGCGGGTCACGTCGCGGTCGGCCGAGATGACGCCGCTGCGCGCGCCCCGGCGGACGAGCGTGACCGTCGTCCCCACCCGGCGGGCGACGTCGCGGCGGGTGCTGCCGATGCCGCGCAGCTCGTAGTCGGCGGGCACGCCGGTGATCACGTGTGACGCGCTCGCGGCCGCCTCGACGACCGCGTCGGCGCCGCGCGGGATGAGCAGCGGCTCGGCGATCAGGCCGCTGATCTGCTGCACGATCAGGGACGCCGCGGCGAGCAGGCGGCTGGCGTCGCCGTCGTCGCCGCCCGAAGGGGCGTTGCTCCCGGTGAGGACGAGCGACGAGCCGTTCGCCGCCGCGATCGTCGTCGCGAGCTCGAGCGCGGCCCAGTCGTGCTCCGTGCCGGCGAACGGCACCATCACGGGCCCGCCGCCACGGCCGTCGCCGCGGGCCAGGTGGAGCGCGACGTCGCACGGCGCGGAGCGAAGGATGCCGGTCGCAAGGTCGTCGCTCTCGCCGTCGACCAGCCCGGCGGCGCCGGCGACCACCAGGCCGACCTCCTGCCGCAGGGCCAGCTTCTCGATCGCCCCGCCCGCATTCGCCGCGCGGAACGCGGCCACGCGGCTGGTCACGCCCGTGGCCGCCAGCCGGTCGCGGAACCCGGCCAGCATGCGGGTGGCCGGCAGCACGTCCTCCTGGTCGTCGACGACGCAGGTCAGGATCATCCCGCCGGTGTGGTCGGGGGTGGCGGTGGCCTGGGCGAAGGCGAGCAGCCCCTCGACGCCGGTCGCCGAGTCGGAGACGAGCAGGATCTCGCGGTCGCCGGTCTCGGCATGTGGCCGCGGCGGCCTCCGGCCCTCGGCGACCCGCCGCCCGAGCGCCTCGTGCGCGCCGCGGAACGGCTCGGCCGAGACGACGTCGGACGCCGGCGGCGCGGCGTCGTCCGCGCCCGGCATCGCGAGCCGGAAGACGCGGGTCGTGCCGGGGAAGTCCTTCAGCTCGACCGTGCCCTTCTCGACGAGCGAGGCGTCGCCCGGCAGCTGCTCGTTGACGAGCGACGCGGCCAGGTCGGAGAGCACGACCTCGCCGCCGCGGGCGGTCGCGCACAGGCGCGCGGTGCGGTGCACCTCGAGGCCGTAGTAGCGGCGGTCGGCGAGCTCGGGCTCGCCGGTGTGGATGGCGATCCGGATCCGCACGGGCACGCCCTCGGGCCAGTCGTGCTGGGCGACCGCGTTCTGCACGGCGGCGGCGAAGGCGACGGCGCTGCCGGCGCGGCCGAAGACGCAGAAGAAGGCGTCGCCCTGCGTGTCGATCTCCCACCCGCCGTGCTCGCCGAGCGCGGTTCGGATCAGGCGGCCGTGCGCGCCGATCATCTCCCCGTAGCGCCCGCGCAGGCGGCGCAGGTGGCTCGTCGACCCCTCGATGTCGGTGAAGACGAAGGTGACGGTGCCCTCGGGGAGCGGCCGCCGATCGTGGACGGCCGTGATCTGGCGGTTGTCAGACATCTTTGGAGTGTGGCAGACGCGCGCCGTTTCTGCATATGGCGGCGTGTCCCGGGACACAGTTCACGCCGCCTCGCCGTAGTGCCGGTTGACGACCCGCACCATGCCCGCATAGGCGCCGGCCAGGTGCGGCCGCCGCCGCGGCTCCTTCTCGAGCCCGCGCAGGAGCGCGCGGTCGAGCTCGGCCGACACCCCGGCGATGCGGCCGTGCAGCGGGGGCGGCGCGTCGTTCAGGTGCGCGTAGCCGATCTCGAACATCGACCGGGAGCTGAACGGCGGCTCTCCGGCCAGGCATTCGTAGATGAGGCAGGCGAACGCGTACACGTCCGAGGCGGGCGTCGCCGGCTCGCCCCGGATCAGCTCCGGCGCCAGGTAGTCGAGCGTGCCGACCATGAGGCCGGTGCGGGTGAGCACGGTGTATCCGGCCCCCTTGGCGACGCCGAAGTCGGACAGCACCGGTAACCCGTCGGCGTCCGCCAGGAGGATGTTGGACGACTTGATGTCGCGGTGCACGAGGCCGCGTTCGTGGATCGCATCGAGCGCGGATCCCAGCCGCTCGGCGATCGCGAGCGTCCGCTCGAGCCGCACGCGGCCCTCGGCGCGGATGAGCATCTTCAGCGTCCGCGAGCCGACGAAGGGCATCGCCAGGTAGTGGTAGCCGTCCGCCTCGCCGGCATCGACGATCGGCACGAGCCCGGGATGCCCGACCTCGCCGGCTGCGCGCACCTCGTGCTGGAAGCGGCGCCGGTACGCATCGTTCTGGGCCAGCTCGGGCCGCAAGAGCTTCAGGGCGACGGCCTGCGTCGAGCCGTCCTCGGTGCACTCGTAGACGACGCCCATGCCGCCCTCGCCAATCCGGCGGACGAGCGTGTAGCGCCCGATCCGCGCTCCCAGCTCGAGCTCGCTCATGCCTGGAGCGGCGGCAGGTCGGAGCTGTCGAGCGACTTGCCGATGGGCGTGCGCAGCGTGCCCACGTACCGCCAGAAGTCGCGCAGGTCGCTCGGGAGGGTGCCGCTGTTCGACGTGGTCGCCACCACGAGCGTGTCGTAGTGGTCGGGCTGAAGCTCGCCGTTGTTGCGCATGTGCGTCCACACCATGAGCGGCGCCGGCGAGGCGTTGTAGCAGGCGCGGTAGCCGGCCAGGGCGGCGGGCTTGGGCGGGTTGGCCGGGTGCAGCCACTTCACCGGGCCGCCGGAGAACACCTTGCCGGCACCGGCGGCGCACGCGCGGTTGGCGCGGATCCACTGCCCCGTCGTCTGCCAGGCCTTGAGGATCGAGTTGAACTCGCGCATGAGCGTCGGCGTGTCCGCGTAGAGCAGGACGTCGTAGGTGATCGTCGGGAACTGCTTCACAGGGGCGTGGCAGCGCACCATCTCGACGGCGGGGATGCTGATCGACGCCGGCACGCCGGGCAGGGTCGAGCGGGTGTCCTCGCACTGGCCGTGGCCGAGCACGCGCGGATCCATCACGCGCTGGAGCGAGCCCGAGTTCGCGGGGAACCCCGTCGCGGTGACGGTCGCTCCGGTGGTGCCGGTCGTGCCCGGTCCGGTCGCCGTCCCGCCGCCGGCGAGCGTGCTGACGACGGTGGTCGTGCCGCCGTTGTCGCGCGTCGCGAGGAAGACGACGCTCGCGAGCGCGGCGCCCATCGCCAGGGCGACGACGGCGACGAGGGCCGGGGTGAGCCAGCCCCGCCGGGGCGGCGGCTGCCATGACGGCGGCCCCGACCACGAGGGCTGCGCGGTCGGAGACGGCGCCGGCGTGGCGGCGGCCGGCGACTCGGGCGGCGTCTGCCAGGGCACGTACGCCGGCGGCGGCGTCGAGGGCGGCGGCGTCGAGGGTGGCGGCGTCGACGGCGGCGGGGTGGATGTGTAGGGCGGCGGGGTCGCCTGGGCCGGCTGGTCGGAGATGACGGTGGCCACCCGGATCGGGCGGCTGTCCGCCAGCCCGAACGCCTGGGCGGCGGCGTCCATCATCGCCCGGCAGGACGGGTAGCGCTCGTCGGGGTTCTTCGCGGTGGCGCGGGCGATGACGTCGTCGATCGCCTCGCCGAGCTCGGGCCGCAGCTGGCTTGCCCGTGGAGTGGCGTCGTGCTGGTGCGAGTAGACGATCGCCTGGTCGAACTCCTTGACGAACGGGACGCTGCCGACGAGGCACTCGTAGAGCACGCAGCCGAGCGAGTAGATGTCGGCGCGGCCGTCGACGTGGCCGCCGGCGATCTGCTCCGGGGCGACGTAGTCGACCGTGCCCACGAACTGGCCGGTCGAGGTGAGGCCGGTGTGCGTGAGCGCGCGCTTGGTGATGCCGAAGTCGGAGAGGTAGACGTGGTCGGGATCCTGATCCTCGCCGCGCTCGACGAGGATGTTCCCGGGCTTCACGTCGCGGTGGACGAGACGCTGGCGGTGGGCCGCGTCGAGCCCGCGCCCTGCCTGGCCGAGCAGCAGCACCGCCTGGTCGGGAGAGAGGCGGCCGCGCTCCTTCAGGATCGCGCGCAGGTCGGCGCCGGCGACGTAGAGCATGGCGATGTAGAGGAGGCCGTCGCTCGGGCCGGCGTCGTAGATGGGGATGACGTTCGGGTGGCGGATGCCGGCGGCCATCCGCGACTCGCTGACGAAGCGCTCACGGAAGCGGTCGTTCGACGCGAGATCCGGGGCGAGCACCTTCAGCGCGACGGCATGGCCGAGGCGCGGATGCTCGGCCGTGTAGACGACGCTCATGTTCGTGCGGCTGATGACCGCATTCAGGCGGTAGCCTGCGAACTCGGTGCCGACCATGGGCTCCGCCGGCATCAGGCGTCCTCGCTTCGCGCGCACGTCGATCCGAACTCGATTGCGTGCACAACTACTGCCAGTGCGACCAACCTCCCGTCTCCACCAAGACGGCGTTCACCGGGAATTCTTCCCCGGGTAGGGGTCGGCGATGCCTCCCGCCAGGCGCCGTCGATGCTGTCAGATCCCGGAATACGTTGCAACCGCCGGTGCGGATCGAATCGCGCCCGCGGAGGTACGATCGGCGGCCGTGACCGTCGGGCTCGTCATCGTCCGCGGCGGCCCGCCCGGGGCGCGCTTCGACCTGCGCGAGGACGCGATCATCGGCCGCGTCGACGCCGGGATCCTGCTGGACGACGACGAGGTCAGCCGCTACCACGCGATCGTCCGCGTGGGCGTCGACGGTGCGGACATCACCGACCTCGGATCGACGAACGGCACCTTCGTCGACGGCCGCCGGCTGACGGGGCGGGCGCCGCTCGTCGACGGCTCGGTGATCAGGGTCGGGCAGACGGAGCTACGGGTGGTGACCGCGGGCCGGTGAACCACCGGAGCGCGTTCTCCGTACCCCCCTCATCGCTCACTAGCCCTGAGAGGACTCCCATGCACGCAGTCGTCGTCAACCTCACCATCACCGATCCCGACGCCGCCGGCCAGGCGCTCCACGAGCAGCTCGTGCCCCGCGTGTCGCGCGCACCGGGCTTCGTCGCCGGGTACTGGACCGTCAAGGGCGACAGCGCCCTCTCGATGTTCATGTTCGAGTCGCGGGAAGCCGCCAGCCGGATGAGCAACCAGGCCGTCGCCGGGGTGCCTGACGGCGTGGTGCTCGACGGCATCGAGGTGCGCGAGGTGGTGGCGCACGCATGAGCGCGCCGTTCCTGTGAAGCCGCTCAACCTGGCGGTCAAGTTCCTGCTCGAGCTGGCCGCGTTGGCGGCGTTCGGGCTGTGGGGGGCGTCGATCGCGAGCGGGCCTCTCGCGGTGCTGCTCGCGATCGGGCTCCCCGTCATCGTCGCGGTCCTGTGGGGCACGTTTGCCGCGCCGAGGGCCCGGCGGCGGCTGCCGCTGCGCCTGCGCGCGCCCTTCGAGCTCGGCGTGTTCGCGCTCGCGGCGCTCGCACTGTGGAGCGCCGCGTCCGCGACGTGGGCGGTGGCCTTCGCGGCGATCGCGGTGGTGAACGCGGCTCTTCTGACACTGTTCGATCAATGGGAGGCATGAGGACAGCCCTCGGCGCGACGGCGCTCGCGCTCTACATCGCGACCATCTGGCTCGCCAACTACCTCGTCCAGCACGTCGGGTTCGTGTCGGTCGGGTTCGGGCTGCAGGCTCCGGCGGGCGTCTACTGCGCGGGCGCCGCGCTCGTGCTCCGAAACATCGTCCAGCGGACGATGGGGCGGCCGGTGTCGGTGGCCGCGATCCTGGTCGGGGCCGGCCTCTCGTACTGGATCAGCGCGAGCCTCGCGTTCGCGAGCGCCGCGGCGTTCCTGTTCTCCGAGACGGCGGACTTCCTGGTCTACACGCCGCTCGCGCGACGCGGCTGGACGATCGCCGCCACGTGCGGCGCGGTCGTCGGCGCGGCGATCGACAGCCTGATCTTCCTCCAGCTCGCCTTCCACGACCTCTCGTTCTGGAAGGGCCAGTTCGTCGGCAAGCTCGAGATGGCGCTCGTCGCGATCGTGATCTGGGCGCTCGTCGAGCGCTGGGTGCGCGGCAGCGGTGGGCAGATCCTGGCCGAGGCCGGCTAGCGGGCGGCGCCGTCGCGGTCGTATGCGCTCTGCGCGGAGATGGCGATGCCGCCGCGCGAGTTGAAGTCGACCGCGACCTCGAGCGACCGCGGCTCGAGCGCCGCCACGAAGTCGTCGCGGATCGTGGTCGCCAGGTGCTCGTGGAAGATGCCCTCCTCGCGGAAGGTCTCCATGTAGAGCTTGACGCTCTTGCTCTCGACGATCCGCCCGGCCGGCACGTAGCTGATCGTGATCGTCGCCCAGTCCGGCTGGCCGGTGATCGGGCAGCGGCAGGTGAACTCGGCGCAGTTCAGGGTGACGCGGAGCGCCGGGTCGCGCGTTTCGAAGACCTCGAGCCGGCGGTCGGCGCGCGCATCCGGATTGCCGAGCTTGGTCAGCGTCGAGTCGGCCATGGCGACCCAGGATAGCCGTCGGGCCGCGCCGCCGGCCGGGGGCGTCGTTACGGGTTCGGCCGCCTGGTCAGGGCCTGCAGCACGACCTCGATCGGCGAGCGCTTCTGGGCCTCCAGCGACGCCCGCCGCAGCAGCCGCAGCTCCTTGGCGAGCTCGCCGGCCTGGCACGCCGCCGTCTCGACGCCGCGGGCGGCGCGGAGGACATCGCGCGCACCGCCGCGGCGGGTGAGCGGGCGAAGTCCGCCGAGGCCGCTCCCCTTGCGGGCGCCCAGGGCGAACCCCGCGGCGACGCCCGCGAGGGTCGCGCCCGCGGCGAGCGCCGGTCCGCCGCCCTTGCGGACGGCCTGACCTGTGCGCTCGCCTGCCGCCTGCACCTGATCCCACGCCGGACGGCGCGAGCTCCCATTGGAGCGACGCCGGGAGTTCGTCCGGGCCGAGCTGGTCTGGGTCACGACCGGCCCGCCTTGGCCTTCCCGCGGCTCGAGGTCTGCCGCCGCGTGCCGCCGCCCTCGATCTCCGAGATCGGCACCTCGTCGTGCACCATGTCCGTCGAGAGCGAGGGCAGGAGCTCACCGAGGAACTTCTGCATCCGCTCCTCGTCGCGCCGGATGGAGCGGGCCAGCTCGGCCGTTGTGCGGTCGCCGACCGCGGTCGCGACGGAGTCGATCACCGTGTACGTCGCGATCTCGTGGGCCTCCTCCTGGAACTCCTGGCGCGCGTTCCGCAGCATCTTCTCCTGCTCCCCGGAGCCGCGCACCACGTCGAGCGGTGTCTGTGCCGCGGCCTTCGCTTTGCCGACGACGTCCTGCACGCCCCTGGCGGCCTTCGTCAGCCCCTCCGGGCCCGGCACGGACACGGTCGTCGCCTCTCCGCCGAGCTGCTTGATCCGCCTGGAAACCGCGGTCGCGTGCGACTTCGTCTCCTTGAGGTGCTCCTTCAGGCGGCGCTCGTAGTCGTCGCGGGTGGTGGCCGCGAGGTGCGCCTCGAGCGCCGCCTCGAGCTCCTTCTCCTTGGTGTACGCCTCGTTCAGCAGGTCCGCCAGCTTGGCGTCCCGCACAGGTGTGTCCGACATGCCCGCTCCTCTCATGAGTTCGTACAAGGTCGTCCCTGCCCCCTACCCATCCGGGCGAGGGACTAACGCGGGTGCTGCCGGCCGGTTAGAAACGGCGCATGCCGGGTAGCCGACCCAGGCAGGTGGAACAACGCTTCAGGATTGGGGAGACCAATGGCCACGACCAAGAAATCCAGATCGGCAACCCAGCGCAAGACCGCGGCGACGCAGACCGACGCGCAGACGAACGGAAGGTCGTCACGGGCGACCAGCAGCCCCAAGCGGAGGACGAAGACCGCGAACCGGTCGACAGCGCGTAGCGGTGCGGCGAGCCCGAAGCGGCGCACGACGTCGGCCAAGCGGACAACGTCGCCGAGGGCCAGCGGCACGTCCAATGCCGCCTCTCGAAACGGGGCATCGTCGTCCGACGGCCTGACCACCAGCCTCAAGAGCATGGGTGGCACCGTCGTCCACGGGATGGATCGGGCCGCGAAGCCGGCTCTCGCGGTCGGTGCGACCGCCGTGGGGATCGCCGGGGGCATCGCCCTGCGGCGGCGACACAAGAGCACGCTGCCGTTCGGGCTGCCGCGGAACGGTGACGGTATCGACGTCATCGCCATCTCCAAGGCGGTCGGGAAGGCCAGCGCCCGGTTCGGGCAGACGGCCAAGAGCGTCTCGAAGGACATCGACACGGCGGCCGATCGCGCGGAGAGGATCGGCAAGATCCTGTCCTGACGGTAGAGTGCAGCCATGTCCGCTGCACTGATCGCCCTGATCGTGATCGTGCTGCTGCTGGCGTTCGGGTTCGGGGCGCTCGGGTTCGCGCTCTCCGTCCTGTGGTCGCTGGTCTGGTACGGCCTGGTCGGCCTGCTGATTGGCGGCCTCGCCCGCCTGGTCGTCTCCGGCCGCCAGGACCTGACAGTGTTCGAGACGGCGCTCTTCGGCATCGCCTGCTCGCTGCTTGGCGGCATCGTCGCGAACGATTTCCTGGACGTCGGCTGGATCGGCCAGTTCCTGACCGCCGTGATCATCGCGGCGCTGCTCGTGCTCGCATTCGGCGGGATGCGGTCGCGCGGCACCGCCTGATCTCCGGATTGATGCAGGATTGGGGCGCCGCCCCGGGCGGTTGACCGGTCGCGCCCGGCGGGTGTAGCTTCGTTGCACTTCGACCGGGGGTACGCGGTGGGCGCTCGAGTGATCCGTTTGGCCGGGGCGATCGGTGCGCTGGCGGCCGTCTTCGTGACGACGGCGAGCGGCGCGACCAACGCCAACCCGCCCGATGCGACATGTCAGACGAACGCGGTGGTGCGCTCGATCCTGTACATGAAGGGCGTCGCCTACCTGGCCGGTGACTTCACCCAGGTGGCTCCGGCAGGCGCCACCATGGGCGGGGCCGGCACGGTCACCCGCCATGGCCTGGCGGCCTGCAACGAGACGACGGGCGCGATCATGGCGTGGAACCCCGGCGTCAACGGCCGCGCCTACTCGCTCGCACACCTCGGCAATACCATCTACGTCGGCGGCAACTTCACGACCCTGGCCGGCAAGCCGCGTCACAACATCGGCGCCGTCACCACGGCGGGTGTCGCCACCGCGTTCAATCCCGGCGCGAACGACACCGTCTACGTGGTGCGGGTCGCCCCCAACGGCAACATCTTCGCCGGCGGCACGTTCGGCACCCTGGCCGGCAAGACGCACGGCCGGATCGGCGAGCTGACGCCCGCGGGCACCCCGGTCGCGTGGAATCCGACGGTCGGCCAGGTGACCGGCTTCGCCTGCCCGCCCCGCTGCCATCCGGTCGTGTTCACGATCGCGTTCTCCGGGACGACCGTCTACCTCGGCGGCCACTTCGGCCTCGTCGACGGCGTGTCGCGCAACTCCGCCGCGGCGGTCAGCACCGCCGGGACGCTGCTGCAGTGGAACCCGAACGTCTTCGCCGCGGCCAACTGCCCGACGTGCCAGACGGTCGAGACCGAGCGCGTGTACACGCTCATCCCCGACTCGACGACGGGCGCGGTCTACGCCTGCGGCGGGTTCTGGCAGGTGAACGGCAACAAGCGCTCGTTCAACCTGGCGGCGTTCGACCCGGTCACCGGGGCGCTCGACCCGCACTTCACCGTCCAGGACGACGGCGACACGCCGGGGTGCGCGCTGCACAAAGGCATCCTCTACTTCGGGGGCCATTTCAACTACGTCGGCGTGGGCTGCCAGCACTCGACGGTGCCCCCCTGCTTCGTCTACCACCACGTTGCGGCCGCCAACGTCGTGAACAACACGGTGCTCGCCTGGAACCCGGGCGCGAACTCGAACCACGGCATCTACACGGTGCGCCAGGACGCCACGCACGTCGGCTTCGGTGGCTACCAGACCCGGTTCGGCGGGAGGCAGCAGGAGGGTTACGCTGTCTACTCGAAGACGCTGCCGTAGCGTCCTCCCCGATCCCGATGCTGCCTCACGTGCGCCTCCTCACCCTCCTGGCCGTCGCCGCCCTGGCGCTCCTCCTGACGCCGGCGGCCGGCGATGCCCGTCCGGTCACGGCTTCCACGAGCGGCGCCGTCCTGTACGTGGCGAACGACGACGGCACCCTCACCGCCTACCAGGAGGGCTCGTGGACGAAGGTCGGACGCTGGAGCGGCCTGCCATTCTCCGGCGGGATCCGCGGCACGGCCTTCGACGGCGCCGACCTCTACTTCGCCGTCGGCGGCGACGGCGGCCCCCGTGGCAACGG
>Ga0075436_100000217_pt1 | contig 35552 bp, 28 predicted proteins | sample RhiMethybrSRZTD5_FD_75303 | JGI IMG/M metagenome (GOLD analysis project Ga0075436, IMG submission 75303) | Populus rhizosphere microbial communities from Tennessee, USA - Rhizosphere MetaG P. TD hybrid SRZTD5 | ecosystem: Host-associated > Plants > Roots > Rhizosphere > Soil | place: USA...
AGCTTGGCCGCGGCTTCGGCGAGCGAGCCGTAGCTCGCGCGCTTGTCGCCGCAGACGACGAAGCCCTTCTCCGCATGACAGGAGCCGGGCGCCACGCCCCACTGCGCCGCGGCGGCCGCGACGAGCAGCGTGCGCGCCACTGCGCCGGCCTGGCGATAGCGGTCGAATTCGGACCACGTCGTCGTCGAGCCGCCGGTCATCTGGATCGGGAAGACGGTCGAGTGATAGACCGCCTCCGCGGGGGCGTGCTCGACGCGGAAACGGCTCCAGTCGGCGTCCAGCTCCTCCTGGATCAGCATGGGCAGCGTCGTCCAGATGCCCTGGCCCATTTCGGAGTGCGCGAGGATCACGGTGACGCTCTCGTCGCTGCCGATGCGCAGGAAGGCGTTGGCCGGCGGCAGGCCGGAAGGCGTTGGCGACGGCTCCTGGGCGAACGCCATGCGGCGCAGCCCTTGCGGCACGAAGAAGCTCACCACCAGGCTGCCGCCCACCACCGCAGAGGTCTTCAGGAAGGAGCGCCGAGAAAGGTCCGTGCCCATGGCTCAACCCTCCTGGAGCTCGGCGGCGCGATGCACGGCGCTGCGGATGCGCTGGTAGGTGCCGCAGCGGCAGATGTTGCCGCTCATCGCGGCGTCGATGTCGGCGTCGCTCGGCTTCTTCGTGGCTTTGAGCAGCGCGACCGCGGCCATGATCTGGCCGGACTGGCAGTAGCCGCACTGGACGACGTCGACCTCGGCCCAAGCTTTCTGGACGGGGTGATTCCCCTCCGTGCCCAGGCCCTCGATGGTGGTGATGTGCCGCCCCGCGACCGCCGCGGCCGGCCGCACGCACGAGCGGATCGGCTGGTCGTCCACCAGCACCGTGCAGGCGCCGCACTGCGCCATCCCGCAGCCGAACTTGGTGCCTGTCAGACCGATCACGTCACGCAGCACCCAGAGGAGCGGCATGTCGTCGGGGACCGCGACGTCGTGTTCCTGGCCGTTGACCAAGAGCTTCATGGAAAGCACCTCCGGAGGTGGAGCTTACCACCGGTCAGCGGCTCAGAAGGCCAGCGTGTCCGCGACGCTGGCGAAGCGGCCGGAGGGATTCGTGTAGGTCCTGCTCTTCCCCGTCTGGGTGTCGGTGACGGTCAGGGTGTATTCGACGTTCGAGAGAGCGCCATAGAAGAGCCAGAAGTGGCCGTTGACGGGGCGGCCGTCGAGCGCTTTCACCACCAGCTCGATGTTGGCGGCGCTGAAGAACCAGAAGGCGCCGGTGTCTCCCGAGAGGGTGACGGTGGTCCCCTTGCCGGTGTGGCCCTGGAAGTCCTTCCAGGAGACGTCGACGGCGAAGCGCTTGTCGTTGAGGCAGAGCCGTTGCGGGCCCGGCTCGCAGGGGACGGCCGCGGCCCTGTCCTGTCGCTCGGCGACCAGAGGCGGGGGAGAGGGCGCGGCGGTGGCGATCGGCGGCAGCGGCTGCCCGAGGTGGGCGCCCAGCGGTCCGAAGGCGTGGGTGTCGCCGACGCTGGCGAGCTGGCCCGAGGGATTGAAGTACTGGCGCTCCAGGCCGGTCGCGGTGTCGGTCACTGTCAATGTGTACTCGACGTTCGAAAGGGCGCCGTAGAACACCCAGACGTGGCCGTTGACCGGCTGGCCGTTGAGGACCTTGACGATGGCCTCCACGTTCGCGGCATCGAAGAACCAGAAGGTGCCGGTGTCGGCGGTCAGCGGAACGGCGTGCCCGTCGCCGGTGCGCCCCACGAAGTCACGCCATCGCGCCTCGACCCGGTAGCGCCCGCCCTGCAGGCAGAGGACGGTGTCGGAGGGCTGGCATCCGGCGGGGCTGGTGAGCGGGAGTGCCCAGAGCTCGCGGCCGGAGGGGCCGTCGTCCGCCGTGAAGAAGAGCCGGCTTCCCAGGACGGTCAATTGGTCGGGGAGGGAGGAGCCGGCCAGCGGGGCGATGTCCTGCACCATGCCGGTGCCCCCGACCGCGCCGTCGCTCTGCCAGAGCTCGAAGCCGTGCTCGCCGTCCGTGGCCGTGAAGAAGGTGCGCCCGCCCGCGGCGGTGAAGCCGCGCGGGAAGGAGCCGTCGGGGCCGGGCGCGATGTCGCGCACCATCACGGTGCCGTCGGCCGTGCCGTCGCTCGTCCACGGCTCGCTGCCATGGACGCCGTCGTCAGCGGCAAACCAGAGGTGTCCCGCGGCGCTGGCCATACCGGCGTCCGGCGGCTGGCTCGAGTTGCCGCCGGCAAACTCTTTCACCAGCACCGTGCCAGGCGGCGTCCCGTCCGTGCGCCAGAGGCCGCGGGCGGTGGCGGTCCCGGCGAAGAAGTAGACGAAGCCCTGGAACAGGACGAGGTCCGAAGGATCGCTGCCTGTCGGGCTGCCCGATGGGAACAGGAAGGCGGTGCCCGCGGGGGTGCCGTCGCTGGCCCAAATTCCGCCGCCACGGAAGAGGACGCGCGAGCCGAGGCGCACGGCTTCCGGATCGTCCAGCGCTCCAAAGCTCCCGAGGTCGGCGAGCTTCAGGGTCCCGGCCTGCGTCCCGTCGCTCTTCCACATCTGGTTGGTGAAGCCCTGGGCCGTGAAGTAGAGGTCGGTGCCGAGCCCCTTGAGCTGGCCTGCGGTCACGGCGTCAGGGACGTCGAACGCCTTGACGGTGCCAGCCGGCGCTCCGTCGCTGCGCCAGATCTCCGCATGTCCGGCCGCGCCGGCGGGGAAGAAGAGCTGATTCTGGAAGACGGTCAAGCCCGCGTTCACGCCCCCCTGCTTCAGGCGCAACGTGCCTGCCGCGGTGCCGTCCGTCCGCCACAGCGCGGCGTTCGTCTCCGACGGGTCGTCGGCTCCCACCTGGCGGAAGAAGAGCTGGTTGCCGATCACGGTCGGCTCCCACGGGCGGACCTGGAACGGCAGGTCCGGTCCGATCGGCGCCGTGGTCTCGGCGGTGCCCTGGCTGCTCCACAGATGAGCAGCATGTCCATCGTCGGCGAAGAAGTGGAGCTTGCCTTTGAAGATCGTCAGACCGCTCGGATCGGAGGAGGCGCCGCGCGGCGCGATCAGCCCGATCCGCCGCGTGGTCGCCGGCCTTTCGCTCGCCCAGAGGGCCGGCGTATGGCTGTCGGCGGCGCCGAAATAGACCGTCCCGCCCACCAGGGCGGCCTCCGGCTGGCTGGGGAGAGGTGCGCCCGGATTCCTCACCAGGAGATGAGTCGAGGCGGCGAGATCGGTGAGCCGCAGGGTGCCGGCCGCGGTGCCGTCCGTGCGCCACAGCTCCTGGCCGTGGGCGCCATCGTTGGCGACGAAGAGAGCGCCCGGCGCGATCGGCAGCAGGACGGGCTGCACGGGATCCGCCGAGCCGCAGGCGCCGGGGCAGAGGTCCGCCACGAGCCGCGTGCCCTGCGCGGTGCCGTCGGTCACCCAGGGCTCCGCGCCGTGGACGCCGTCGTTGCCGAAGAACAGGACGCGGTCGCCGATCTCCTGCAGCCAGACGTCGTCGCCGACGAACGAGCAGCTCTGGCAGGGGTTGGGCAACGGAGCCGTCGAGGCCGGGGTCCCGCGGCTCGACCACAGGCGGGCGCCACTGATGAAGACGGCCCGAATCCCCGCCCGGCGGATCGGGCTGAGCGTCGCTCCGGCGGCGAAGGCCGTGACGTTCCGCGTGCCCGCCGGCGTGCCGTCGCTCGTCCACACCTGCTGACCCGAGACGCCGTCGTCGGCCGCGAAGTAGATCCGGCCGCCGGTGGCGTGCACCGGATCGATGGACACGCTCTGGAATTGCCGCAACGAGCGCGTGCCGGCCGGCGTGCCGTCGCTCGTCCACAGCACGTGCTGGGTGGTCGGCCCGACCAGGAAGAACAGCGGCTCGCCGGGCAGACTGAGGACGTGGACTCCGGCCTCGGCGCCAGGGATCGAGGCGAGCCGGGCGCTGCCCGCTTCCGTGCCGTCCGAGGCCCAGAGGTCGAGGTCGTTCGTTCCGGGGCTGGTGAAGAAGAGCCGGTGGCCGTCGGTGGTGAGGAGACTGACGTGCTGCACGTCCAGAGCGCGGATCGTGCCCTCCGGGGTCCCGTCGGTGCGCCACAGCTCGCATTGCCCCACCGCGACGCAGCCGGAGAAATAGAGTGTGCCGCCCAGGGACGCCGAGGCGCCGATCAGCAAGGAAGAGAGATAGACCGTCCCATCGTCCGTCCCATCCGTGCGCCAGAGCCCATCCGCGGGATTGCCGCTCGTGGCGACGAAAAACAGCAGCTTGCGCAGCTCACCCAGGAAGAGGTAGCCCGCGTCACAGGCACCCGGGCATTGATCGAGCAGGAGCCGGGTGCCCTCGGCCGTGCCATCGCTCACCCAGAGCTCCCGCCCCGAGCTCGGCTCGGAGGCGAGGAAGAAGACCCTTCCCGCCGCGGCGGTGATCTGTTGCGGTGCGCTGCCGGAGTCCCCGAAGGCCCCGGGGTTGATGTCGCGCACCAGCGACGCCGTCTGGGCGGCACAGGGGAGGGCCGCCGCGAGAGTCAGAGCGGCGGCCAGGAGAGCGCATCGCGACATCATGAGAACTCCGGCCCTGCAACTTCTCAGCCAAGAGCGATTCTACTTCAGGGAGCCGCGCGGCAAGGACGACGAGGACGGCAAGAGAAACAGGGACGAGCGAGGAACGGTCCGAGATCATGCAGGCTCTCCTTTGCTGCAGACGATCAGCTATTCTCTTGCGAAAGCCGGCGCGAACGCCAGCCCTCCCTTTCCAGATGTAGGAGCCGCGTCAAGCATTTCAGGCAAGGAGGGGAGCCAGACTGCGGGCTCGGGGAGCTGCCGAGGGGCAACCTGGTGGGGTTGCTCATCCGGTTCGAGAGGAGCCGCACCCGGTCCAGCCTGCGGCGGGTCGTCCGCGATCTGGTTGTTGCGTTGCCAAGGCCGGACGAAGGAGGGTTGCGGCGGGCGTTCGTGGTCTGGTTACAGCGGGTCCTTCTTCCTGCCAAAGGAGAGGAGGACATTCCCGAGATGGTCGACCTGGAGGACTTTCGCGCCATGCTGATCGAGAGAGTCGAGGAGTGGAGCCGCGAGATCGAAAAGAAGGGGCGCAAGGAGGGGCACAAAGAGGGTCTCGAAAGGGGCCTGAAAAAAGGCCTTGAGGAAGGGCGCCGGGAGCTGCTTCTGCGCCAACTCGAGCTCAAGTTCGGCGAGATCGATGAGCGCATCCGATCGCGAGTCCGGGCCGCCGGTCCTGAGCGTCTCCTGCGGTGGGGAGAGCGCCTGGAGCGACTTGCCGACGTCTTTCGCCGCTGAGGCAGCGGAGCGGGCCGTGCTTCACGCGAGCCAGTGCTCGACGATGGGCCGCACGACGTGCACGATGATGTCGATCACGAAATGGGAGAGGATCGCCGCCTCGAGGCCGCGGCGCACATAGAGCCAGCCGAAGGCGAGGCCGACGGGCAGGATGATCAGCACCGTTCTCCAGGCGACGATCGCCGGCACGGTCGCGGCGAAGAGCTGCTCGTTGCTGGATTGAGCAGGGCATGCCGAATTTTCTTGTCAGATTGCGGGTGCGTTTTCCGTCTTTATAAGGGGCATGAGCGAGATTCCGCCCCGGAAACGCCACGACCGCACCTACCGTCTCCTGTTCTCCCAGCCACGCATGATCGAGGATCTCGTCCGCGGCTTCATCTGTGAGCCTTGGATTGAAGAGCTCGACTTCACCACCCTGGAGCCGCTCAACGCCTCGCACGTCTCGGAGAGGCTCCACAGCCGCGATGGCGACGGCGCCTGGCGTCTCCGCGTGCGCGGCACATCGGCCTGGGTCTATCTGCTGGTCGAATTCCAGTCGGAGGTCCAGCGCTTCATGGCCTTGCGCCAGGCAGCCTACCAGGTGCTCTTCTACCAGCAGCTCCTCAAGCAGGGAGAGCTGACGGAAGATGGCCGGCTGCCCATCGTTCTCACGATCGTCGTTTACAATGGAAGAGCCCGTTGGCTGGCGCCTGTCGAGTTGGCCGAGCTGATCCGGGTGCTCCCCGCGGGATCGGCTCCCTACGCGCCGAGGTTGCGGTTGGCGCTCGTCGAGATGGAGGTGGAGCGCGCTTCCGAGCTCGCGAGCGGCAACCTGGTGGCTCTGCTGATCCGGCTGGAGACGAGCCGTAGCCGTTCCAGCCTGCGGCGAGTTGTCCGCGATCTCGTCGCCGCCCTGCCCGGGCCTGACGAAGGAGGCTTGCGGCGGGCGTTCGTCGTGTGGCTGCAGCGTGTCCTTCTTCCCGCTAAAGGCGAGGAGGACATTCCCGAGTTGGTCGGATTGGAGGGCTTTCGCGCCATGTTGATCGAGAGAGTCGAGGAGTGGAGTCGAGAGATCGAAGCCCGTGCCGAGAAGAAGTGGCGGAAGGAGGAACGCCGAGAACTGCTCCTCCGTCAGCTCGAAATCAAGTTCGGCGAGATCGATCAGCAAACGCGGTCGCGAGTCCTGGCCGCCGGTCCTCAGCGCCTTCTTCGCTGGGCAGAGCGCCTGGTCACCGCCGAGATCCTGGCGGACGTCTTCCGCCGTTAGCGCCCCAGCCGGAGGGTCAGGCGGAGTGCGGAGGCCGCACCAAGTCGTGCGGAGGCCGCACCAACCCCTCCCGCCCATCCATTCCCCAGGCCGTATAGAATGGCCCCCGGCTCTACGGAGGGACCCGTACCTTGGATTTCGCTTCGGCCTTCATCCCGAACCGCGCGGTGTCGAAGAACACCATGCGCATCCTCATCGCCTTCCAGGCGGGAGTGGCGCTGCTCATCTGGATCAACTCGCCGTTCCCGGTGCTGCCGCAGCCGGGCGAGGTGGCGAAGGCGTTCAACAAGCTGTGGTTCGAGCAGGGGCTCGGACGCGAGCTGTGGACCAGCTTCACCATGAACCTGGAGGCGCTCGGGCTCACTTTGGTGATCGCGCTCGCGCTCTCCTACCTGGCCGTGATGGCGTTCTTCCGGCCGATCACCGCCGCGGCGTCCAAGGGACGGTTCCTGGGCTTGATCGGTCTCACGTTCGTCTTCACTCTCCTTTTCGGCGGCGGGCACCCGCTCAAGGTGGGGCTGCTGACGTTCGGCATGACGGTCTTCTTCGTCACCTCGATGGCGAGCGTGGTGGCCGAGATCCCGCTCGAGAAGCTCGACCACGCCCGCACGCTGCGCATGAACGAATGGCAAGTGGTGTGGGAGGTGGTGGTGCTCGGCACGGCCGACCGGGCGATCGAGGTGCTGCGCCAGAACGCCGCGATCGGCTGGATGATGCTCACCATGGTGGAGGGGATCTCCCGCTCCGAGGGCGGCGTCGGCGCCCTGCTCCTCAACCAGAACAAGCACTTCCACCTGGCCGAGGTGTTCGCGATCCAGATCACCATCCTGGTCGTCGGGATGTTGCAGGACTACGGCATCGGCGCCCTGTCGCGCATCCTCTGCCCGTGGGCCCAGCTCGAGCTGGAGAGGAAGTGACGCCCATGGACGAGCCCAAGGTCTTCGACCACACCTACGGCGCCACCATCCTCAAGGCGGAGAACGTGTCGCTCACCCTCTCCGGGACGGTGATCCTGCGCGACGTCAACCTGGAGATCAGGGACATCCGCCGGCCGGGCCGGATCGCCGGCCAGGTGGTGGGCCTTCTCGGCCCGTCGGGGATCGGCAAGACGTCGCTCTTCCGCATCCTCGCCGGGCTCGACAAGCCGAACAGCGGCCATGTCCTTCTCGGTGAGAAGCAGGAGCCGGTGCGGCGCGGCATGGTGGGCGTCGTGGCGCAGGACTACCCGCTGTTCGCCCACCGCACCGTGCTCGGCAACCTCATGGTGGCCGGTTTGCGCTCGGGCCTGACGCGCAAGGAGGCGCGCGAAAAAGCCATGGGCTTTCTCGCCCGCTTCGACATCGAGGACCGCGCCGGGCGCTATCCGATCCAGCTCTCCGGCGGCCAGCGGCAGCGCACCGCGATCGCCCAGCAGTTCATGTGCAGCGAGCACTTTCTGCTCCTCGACGAGCCGTTCTCGGGCCTCGACCCGGTGGGCGTCGACCGCGTCGCCAAGCTGCTCGAGGAGGTCGCCTGCATGGACGAGCTGAACACGATCGTGGTGGTCACCCACGACATCACGGCGGCGCTGGAGGTGGCGGACACCATCTGGCTGATGGGGCGGGACCGCGACGCCCAGGGCAAGATCATCCCCGGCGCCCACGTCGTGGAGAGCTACAATCTGGTCGAGCGCGGCCTTGCCTGGCGGGACGGCGTCGCCACGACGCCCGAGTTCCTGCTGCTGGCGCGGGAGATCCGCGCCCGCTTTCCGGCGCTCTAGAGGAGCCCTTGGATCAGAAGACGCTCATCAAGAAGGCCGCCGCCCGCGCGGCCCTCTCCCCCGGCAACGTGATCTCCGGCGCCCTGGCCGTCGCCGCTTCGGCGGCGCTGTGGAACCCGCTGCCGCTGATCCTCTGGGGTTTGGGGTCCGCCGGCTGGGTGTCCTTCGCTTCGACGGCGGAGCGCTTCCACAAGGTGATCATGGTGGAGGAGCAGCAGTCCGCCGCGGCGAAGGCCGTGGCCGACCGCGGAGCCTTGTTGCAGAAGGTGCAGGCGCTGCTCGGCGAGCCGCCGGTGTCGTTCTGGGTGGGCCGCCGGCTGCTGCCCGACTACATCACGGTCTACCGCCGGCTCTCCGACATCCGCGACCGGGTGGCCAAGGTCTTCGCCGAGCGCACGGAGATGGAGGAGGGCACCAAGGCGGCCGTGCTCGATCAGCTCGACTACATGCTGGGCACCTACCTGCAATTCGTGCGCGAGCGGATCGGCTATCTCCAGATCCTCGCCAGCATCCGTCCCGGCGGGCCGGACATGGCGCCTGAGGCGGCGCCCCTCGCCCAGCCGCCACAGCCGCCGCCGCTCCCCGTGGCGCCCATGCCGAACCGCTATCAGCGCGCCGGCCGGGTGCAACTCCGCCCGGTGGAGGACCCGCCCGCCGTCCAGCCGCCCAACGTCGACCAGCGGCTGGCCGAGATCGACGACAAGGTCAAGCGCTTGAAGGATCTCGCCGCGCAGGAGCCGGCGACGGCGAAGACCCGCGAATGGCACATCGGCATCCTGGAGAAGCAGCGCGAGCTGCTGCTCGACTGCCAGAAGCGCGACCAGTGCGTCGTGGCGCAACTCGGCGCCTTCGCCGACGTATTCGAAGTGATCCTCGGGCGCGTCAGCGCTGCGCAGTTCAGCGCCACCGAGATCGCCAGCTACATGGGCAACGTCGTCGAGCAGATCGAAGAGACCGAGCGTTTCGTCGCTTCGCTGCGGCCGTCCGTCGACCAGTTGATGGGCGGCGTGGACCCCGACCTCGCGCGCTGGTCCGCCACGACAGGATGACCTCTCTGCTTGCGCGCTTGACAGTCCGACCCCGCCTCGTTAGCGTGAATCCGAATCCAACGTCTGTGCTCTCCGGAGGTAACCAGACATGAAGATCACTCCGTTTGGGAAGGCGGTCATCGTGGTGGCCCTGCTCGCCGCGGCCTTCTTCAGCGTGCGCCGTTTCGCTCCCGGCATGCTCGAAAAGATCGTCCCCTCGGCCAAGGGCCGGGAGACGGTGGTGCCGAAAGCCGGCGATCTGCCGCAGCTCCCGTCGTCGTCGGGAGTCCAGCCGGCGTCGGTCAAGGCCGTCGCGATGCCGGGCACCCGCCCGGGCTGCGACAACCTGCCCGAGGTCCGCTTCCTGCACTGGGCATGGAACGCTCAGATGGGCATGATGTTCGCCAACGGCGGCCGGCAGGCGACCGACGGCAGCCTGATGTGCCAGGACGGCGTCAACCTCAAGCTGACCCGCGAGGACGACACCGGCAAGATGCAGGAGGCGCTGATCGCCTTCGCGAGCGAGCTCAAGAACGGCACCGCGAACCCGACCAAGGGCGCGCACTTCGTCGGCATCATGGGCGATGGCTCGGCGACCTTCCTCAAAGGCTTGAACGACACCCTGTCGCGCCTCGGCCCCGACTACGTCGCCAAGGTGGTCGGCTCGGCCGGCTACTCGCGCGGCGAAGACAAGCTCCTGGGCCTGCCGGAGTGGAAGTCGAACCCCGCAGCCTCCAAGGGCGGCCTCGTCGCCGGCGTGCTCCGCGACGGCGACTGGAACATCGCCCAGAAGTGGCTGGGCGACAACGGCCTGTGCAACAACCCGGACGAGAAGACCTGGGATCCCAACTGCCTCAACTGGGTGGCGGCCTCCGACTACGTCGACGCCGCCGAGAAGTACGTCGCCAACTACTGCGAGACGCGGCCGGTGGTGACGAACGGCAAGCGCACCGGAGACACCAAGAAAGTCTGTGTCGACGGCGTCGTCACCTGGACGCCGGGCGACGTGACGGTGGCCCAGAAGCGGGGCGGCCTCGCCTCCGTCGTGTCCACCAAGGAGTACAGCTCGCAGATGCCGCACGTCATCATCGGCATCGACAAGTGGATGAAGGACAACCCGAAGATCGTCGAAGGGATGCTGGCGGCCATCTTCGCCGGCGGCGACCAGGTCAAGACGCGGCCGGCGGCCCTGCAGAAGGCATCGGAGGTGAGCGCCGTGGCCTACGGTGAGAAGGACGCCGACGCCACCTACTGGCAGAAGTACTACGACGGCTCCAAGGAGCGCGACAAGCAGGGCCTTCTGATCGACCTCGGCGGCTCGTCGGTCAACAACCTGGCGGACAACCTGGTCCTCTTCGGCCTGACCCCCGGCTCGTCCAGCCTGTTCGCCGCTACCTACCGGGTGTTCGGCGACATCGTGAAGACGCAGTACCCGGACCTCGTGCCCACCTACTATCCGGTGGACCAGATCCTCGACACCTCCTACATCCAGGCGATCGCCGGGAAGTCCGAGGCCTCGCAGACCACCGTGGCGGCGGCGGAGCAGCCGACCTTCTCGCCATCGGCGCCGGTGCGCAGCGTGGTGAGCCGCAAGGCGTGGCAGATCAACTTCCAGACCGGCAGCGCCAACTTCACCGGGGAGACACAGCGCGAGCTCGACCAGCTCCTGCGCGATCTGCTGGTGGCGAGCGGCACGGTCGTCGAAGTGCACGGCCACACCGACAACGTGGGCAGCCCGAAAGCGAACATGGATCTCTCCGAGGCGCGCGCCTTCGCGGTGAAGCAGTGGTTGGAGAAGCAGGCCCCCGTCAACTTCCCCGAGGGCCGCATCCGCGTCTTCTCCCACGGCCAGGAGAATCCCATCGCGCCCAATTCCACCGAAGCCGGCCGCGCGAAGAACCGGCGGGTGGAGATCGTGCTGGGGACGACGGGGTAGGACTCCAGGGGAGGGTGGGTCCGGCCGCGGGGATGTAAGTCGTTGTGATCGCGTGATCCGTTCCGCGGAGCAAGTCATCTGATCCGCGGATCAAGCCATCTGATCCGTGGATCAAGCTCCCCGATCCGTGGATCACGTGACGCGATCGGCGGGGCAGGGCATCTGACCCGCCGATCAACTGACACGTTCCGTGGTTCGGGTCACTCGATCCGCGGATCAAGCCGTCCATTCCGCGGATCCGAGGATTGGTTCCATGGATCAGGCCACTTGATCCGCGGATCGAGTCATCCTTCCCTCCTTCCCGCGGGATCAAGCGCCGGAGCTCGAGGCGAAGTTTCGCCGTGCGGGCATGTGGGTCAGAAGACGAGGCTCACGTCGAGACCGAGCACGTTGCCCCGGTAGTTTCCGAGGTTGGGATTGAGCAGCAGCGCGCCCGGCAGGTAGCTCTGCAACCCCAGCAGGATGAAGCTGTCGATCTTGTAGTCCTCCCAGCGGCCGAAGAGACCCGCCTTGGCGGAGCGGTTGATCCGGTAGTCGATCCGGCCGAGCAGGCTCAACAGCTTGACGTTGTCGTAGTTGTTGAAGCCGACCGCGACGTCCGGCGAGCCGCCGGGCGGGCTGAAGAGGTCGGCCTTGCCGTCGGAGCGCGACCAGTTGAGCGAGAGGTCGGCCGTCCAGCGGCTGGCGAGCTTGGCGGTCAGGCCGAGCCCCAATGTGTCGGTGGTCTCGTTGAGGTTCGCGCTCCAGCTGTCGAGCGGGTTGGTCGAGGGCGTGGCCCCGGACTGCCGGGCCTGCTGCCTCACCTTGCGGTCCATGCGGTCGGCGAAGAGATAGACGTTCAGGTTGTCGCCCGGCGCGTAGCTGAGCTCGGCGTTGTACGTCGTGTTGTCGTCCTTCTGGAGGCCGAACAGGCTCTGGTCGAACTTCTGGTCGTTGCCCGTCACCCCCACGAAGAAGCTCCAGGCCCCGCTCGGGATGAACTGACCCTGGACGTTGTAGAGGTGCTGCTTGCGCGCCGCCTCGTCGAATTTGCGCAGGTCGGGGAGGTTGGTGGGGACGTCCGCCTCGACGAAGCTGGCGGTGGCGGCGCCGACGTCATACCGGCCGATCGAGCGGTCGCCGTAGCGGTAGCTCGACCGCAGTGAGAACCAGGAGGTCGGCCGCGTGTCGAAGGTGGCCTTCCAGATGTTCTCGTCGGAGCTCTTGATCTCACGGAGCTTGCGGTTCCAGCTCTCACGCTCGAAGGAGAGGGCGAGGCGGGTGGCGCGGGCGAGGTCCCAGCCGAGCTCCGCGCCGGCGTTCTGGCGGCTGTAGGAGTAGGGCACCGTCACCCGCCCGATCGCCTCCCAGACCGCGTCGAAGCGGACGTAGCCCGGGAATTCGCTGCGCGGCGACCGGTTGTCGAGGTCGTAGTAGCGATAGCGGAACGTCAGGTCGAGGCTCTGGCCGAAGCGGGTGCCGAGATCGGCGTTGAGCGCCGTCGTGTCGATCTTGCGGTCGGCCGTGCGCGCCGGCAGGTTGGCCGCGTTCGTCGGATCGAAGCGCGAGCCGTCGAAGTTGATGCCGGCGATCGACGAGTTGAGCGTGTACGGCAGCAGCGGGTTGTCCTGCTTCATCCGGTCGAATGCGGCGCTGCCGTTGGCGAACCAGCTCCCGAACCGGGTGCGGCCGTTCAGGAAGAAGATGTCGGCCCGGTTGCTGGGCGCCAAAGCCGCGAGGCCGACGTTGGAGCCGCCGATCGAGCCGGCGCCGGGCGCGGTGTAGGCGTTCGGGTCGGTCGCGCCGGTGACCCGGAACGGGTTGTCGTAGATCAGCGTGCTGATGTTGTTCTCGAACTTCGAATAGCGGTAGCCCAGGCTGAGGCCGCTCGAGTGGGTGCTCCACTCGCCGGCGAGCTGGGCGCCCGTGGTGTCGTAGTCGATCGGCTCGGGGAGCTCGGTGGCGTTGCTGAAGCCGAAGCTGCCGCCGTAGGCCCGGTTGCCGGTGCGCTTCTCGTGGTCGTACTCGAGACCCCAGGAGAAGGGACCCATGCGGCCGAGGTCGACCTGCGCCAGCAGGCGGTTGCGCTCGAGACCCACGTCGATCGCCTGGGCGGTCGCCAGATAGGGGGAGAGGATGCGGTTGAGGAAGGCGTAGTTGATCCCCGCCGGGTTGACGGCGAGCTGCGCCGCGATCGCCCCCTGGAGAGCGGCCTGGACAGGATCGGCGATCTCGAGCCGTCCCGGCCCGGTGCGGGTCCACAGCATGTGGCCGTCGTTGCCGAAACGGTGCGGGATCTTGTTGTAGTCGAGAAGGAATTCGTAGCTGCCCGGAATCCCGTAGCTGAGGGTGTAGCGGGCGTCGTCACGGCGGACGTTCTCGGCGTTGAAGTCGAGCGCGCGGTCGCCGCTCCCTTCGCCGATCAGATGGAGCTTGGGGATGACGAAGCCGCTGCTCATGTCGCGGTATTCCTCCCACTTCGAGGAGTCGGTGTCGACGTGGGAGCGCATCACTCCGAGCACCAGCGGATCGAGGCGGAACGAGAAACCCGGCGCTGGCGTCGTCTCCTGGGCGGCGGCGGCGGCTCCGGTGAGCAGGAGGAGGCCGGCCATCAGCCCGCCCAGCTTGCGGTTACGGCATGTCGTGCGCATGGCATCCTCCTAATGGCCGAGGTAGGGAGTCGACGGATTGTTGCTGCCGTGCACGGCGGCATGGCAGTCGAGGCAGGCGCGGTTGAAGATGCGGTTGCTCGCCCGCGCCTGATCGGCGAGGCTGGTGGCGTCGTAGAGCGTGCCGGGGTGCCGGGTGTTGGAGTGGCACTGCTGGCACAGGTACGGGGTCGCGGTCTTCTGCAGCTTCTGATGGTTCGAGCCGTGCGGCGTGTGGCAGTTCAGGCAGCTCTCCCTTACCGGCGCGTGCTCCCAGAGGAAGGGGCCGCGCTTCTCGGTGTGACAGGAGTAGCACTGCTCGTTGACCGAGGCGGCCTTGATCAGGCCGCGGGTCTGGGTGCCGTGGGGGTTATGGCAATCGGCGCAGCCGATCTTCCCCTCGCGGATCGGATGGTGGGACGTCTTCCACATCTCCGCCCGCACGTCCTTGTGACAGGAGAGACAGGCCTCGGTCGTGCTCGCGGCCTTGAGCTGCGCCTTCTCCGATTTGAAGGAGTGGACGCTGTGGCAGCTCAGGCAGGAGAGCCCGCGGGTCTCGTGGACGCTGGCGTGCCAGAAGAACTGCGCGCCGCCGCTGTGGCACTTCTGGCAGACCGCCGCCTGCTCGCGCGCGGTCCACCGCTCGAGGCGCGGCTGCAGCGCCTTGTCTTCCGGGTTGTCGACGTGCGCGCTGCCGGGCCCATGGCAGGTCTCGCAGCCGTGCGCCGACAGAGTGGCGAACTTGCCTTTGCCGTGCGGCGTCCCCGCCAGCCGCTCCGCCTCCGCCGTGTGGCAGGAGACGCAGATCTCGGAGCCGACGAAGCCCGCTGCGGGCGGTGATGTCGGGGGGGACGGTGCTGCCGTCGCGGCCGCTCCTGCCAGGGGGAGCGCCAGCAGCGCGACCGTGGTGAGGAGCGGGATCGGAAGGCGAATCGACCTCATGGCGCTCTCCTCCGGTATTCCCGCCTGCCGCCGCTTTGCGGCAGGCGGTTGAGGCTTCAAGCTAGGCAAAACATACCGAGCCGGCCCGGGAGGCCCTCACAGCCGTGCGGATGGTTTTGATCACTCTGAGAGGTAGGCTCTCATCCTACCCGCCGGTGTGGAGAGGCGGCTCGAGTCCCCCCGCGGCGGGGGAGGTGGGGGAATCGCGAAAGACTGCCCATCGGGATGTCGCCATCGCGGCGCCCGGCATGTTCAGATCCATCCCGTCGGAACGCGCAGAACTTTTGGAAGGAGACGCCATGAAGCAGACCTTCGGCTTTACGCTCTCGGTGCTCGCCGCCGCCCTCCTGCTCGCCGCCCTCTACTCCGGTCCGGCGGCGAGCGGAGCCCTGGCCGCCGCCGCGCCCGCCAAGTTGGATGGCAAGCAGATCTTCCTCGCCCAGAAATGCAACCTCTGCCATACGGTCTCGTCGGCCGGCATCGAGCGGACGGTCAAGTCCGAGAAGGTCGCCGGACCGGACCTCACCAACCTCGCGGCCAAGCAGGACGCCGGCGTGCTGGCCAAATTCCTCCGCAAGGAGGGGGAGATCAACGGCAAGAAGCATGGCAAGGGCTTCACCGGCTCGGACGAAGAGCTCGGCGCCCTGATCTCCTGGCTGCAGCAGCAGAAGAAGTGACGGGAGGCCACGGCCATGCCCTTGCCGATCGCAGGGTTCGCGGCCCTCGTCGTGGCGACGATCGCGCTCATCGCCCTGGTGGTGTTGCGGCCCTCGCTGGTCGCGGCGCGGGGGGGAAAGATCCTCGCGTTCGTCGCATTGTTCTTCCTGCCCCTGCTGGTGACGGGCCTGGGGACGGCGGCGCAGATGGAACACTCGAAATCCACCCGGTTCTGCCTCTCCTGCCACGTGATGGAGCCGTACGGCCGGAGCCTCCTGGTCGACGATCCCGCCTACCTGCCGGCGCGGCACTATCAGAACAACCGCGTCCCGCGGGAGGCGGCCTGCTTCACCTGCCATACCAACTACACACTGTTTGGGGACTACAAGGCGAAGCTGCGGGGGCTGCGCCACGTCTATGTCAATTACCTCGGCACCATCCCGAAGCAGATCAAGCTGTACGAGCCCTACAACAACCGGGAGTGCCTGCACTGCCACGGCGGCGCCAGGGCCTTCGAGGAGAACGAGGTGCACCGGCCGGTCCGCGCCGAGTTGGGGAAGAACGCGACCTCCTGCCTCGAGTGCCACGACAAGGTCCACAACGCGCACGGCCTGGCCGGCGTCAAGTTGTGGCAGGAGGAGAAGCCGTGACGACCGTCGCCCCCCAACTGATCCGCCGCCTGCAGCGTGCAGGGCTCCTGGTGGCTCTCGGCTTGATCGTCGAGACGGTCACCCTGTTCTGGCCGCATCCGACCGCCTTTCTCGTCTTCCTCTTCCTGGGCGGGCTGCTGGTGGCGGCGGGCGTGCTCCTCTATCTCTTCGCGATCGTCTCCTCCCCGCTCCCCTCCGCAACCTCCGGAGAGCCCAGCCCGCCGGCATCCGCGTGATATCCTTCGCGAAGAACCTGCGAGGGGACGTCCGAGGGCGAGATGGCCGACGATGGAGAGGCGCAACAGGCCTCGGAAGGCAGCGCCGAGAACGAAAAGCGCTACCGCGCGCTCTTCGACAACCCGGCCATCGGCATCCGGATCTCCGCGGTGGCGGAAGGTGGACGGATCGTCGAGGCCAACCCCGCCTACCAGAGGATGCTGGGGTATTCCGCGGCGGAGCTCGGCGAGCGGACCGTCTTCGACCTCACCCACCCGGAGGACCTGCCGCGCAACCGGGAGCTCTACGCCGAGCTGACGGCGGGGAAACGCGAGTCGTACCAGATCGAGAAGCGCTTCATCCGCAAGGACGGATCGGTCTTCTGGGGAAACCTGACGGTCCACCCGTTGCGCGACGAGGGCGGGCGGGCCACCCATCACATCGGGTTGGTGGAGGACGTCTCCGAGCGCCGGCAGGCCCAGAAGGCGCTGCAGGAGAGCACGGAGCGGCTCCAGGCGGTGCTCAACGCCGCCGTGGACGGGATCGTGCTCATCGACACCGCCGGCATCGTCCAGTCGGTCAACCCGTCCGTCCAGAAGCTGTTCGGCTATGCGCCCGAGGAGCTGATCGGACAGAACGTCAAGGTGCTCATGCCGCCGCCCTGGCGGGCGGAGCACGACGGCTATCTCTCTCATTACATGGCGACCGGCGAGGCGCGGATCATCGGCATCGGCCGGCAGGTCGAGGGCCGGCGCCGCGACGGCTCGACCTTCCCCGTGGATCTCGCGGTGAGCGAGGTCCGCCACGGCAGCGAGGTCTTCTTCCTGGGGACGCTGCGCGACCTCACGGAACGGGTCCAGCTGGAAGCCGAGTTCCGCCAGTCGCAGAAGATGGAAGCCATCGGCCGCCTCGCCGGCGGCGTGGCGCACGACTTCAACACCCTGCTCGGCACGATCCGCGGCTACAGCGAGATGCTGCTCGGCGCGCTGCCGCGCGACGAGGCCCTCCGCCACCCCGTCGAGCAGATCCACCGCGCAGCCCTGCGCGGCGCCCAGCTGACGCGGCAGCTCCTCCTGTTCAGCCGGCGCCAGGAGGTCCAGGCGCAGGCCGTCGACCTGGCGGAGCTCCTCGTCGACGTGGAGGTCATGCTCGACCGGCTGATCGGCGAAGACATCCGGCTGACCCGGCACGTCGAGCCGCAGCTCGGTCGTGTCTGGGGCAATCCCGGCGAGCTGCACCAGGTCCTCCTCAACCTGGTGGTCAACGCCTGTGACGCCATGCCCACGGGCGGCGCGTTGCTCCTCTCGCTGCGCAACCTCGCGGCGGGCCAGGAGATCGCGGTCGAGGGGGGCCGGCTCCCCCCGGGGTCGTACGTCCTGCTCCAGGTGACGGACACCGGCACCGGCATGGACGAGGAGGTCCGCAAGCGGATCTTCGAGCCGTTCTTCACCACCAAAGAGCCGGGCAAGGGCACCGGCCTGGGGCTCTCCACGGTGCACGCCATCGTCCGGCGGAGCCAGGGAGGGATCGCGGTGGAGAGCCGGCCCGGGCAGGGGACCACCTTCCGGGTCTATCTGTCCTGCGCCCGCGAACCGGTCGGCGCAGAGCCCGCGCCCGCCGCGCCGGTTAGCGAGCCGGAGGCGGTTGCGGCCGCCGGCGGGGACGGCCAGGGGCGCGGGGCGATCCTCCTCGTGGAGGACGACGAGATGTTCCGCGGGCTGCTGCGGCAGGTGCTGGAGAGCCAGGGATACCAGGTGCTGGCGGCCGAAGATCCGGCGGCGGCCCGCGCGCTCGCGGCGGTGCACGGCGACGCCATCCAGCTCCTGCTGAGCGACATGGTGATGCCCGGCGGCACCGGCGCCGACCTCGCCGACGAGCTCAGGGGCCGCTACCCCGCGATGAGGGTGGTCCTCATGTCGGGCTATACCGACGACGCCCTGGCCAGCCGGGAGGCCGACACGGTCGCCGCCGACGCCTTCCTCGAGAAGCCCTTCGCCACCCAGGACCTGCTGCGCCTGATCCGTGAGCTGCTGAGCGCCTGATCGTCCGCGAGCTCAGGAGCCGGCGGCGGGAAGGAACAGGACGAAGGCGGGCTTCCCCTCCCGATTCTCCGCGCGCAGCGTGCCGCCGAGGGCCCGCGCCAGCTCGTTGGCGAGCGGCAGCGCCAGGCTGCGGCCGCCGCGCGCCCGGGCGGCCCGGACGCCGTCGTGGAAAGGCGCGAAGAGGGATTGGAGCGCCGCTTCCGCAAAGGGGGCGCCGTCCGAGCAGGTGACGACGCGGAGGTTCCCGTCGTCGCGCTCGAGCCGGAGGAAGACCTCGCCCTTGGCATGGCTGACGGCGGCGCCGAGCAGCAGGACCAGGGCCTGCCGCAGGCGGTCCGGGTCGGTGCGGAAGGAATGGGGCAGGGCGGGATCCAGGAAATCGGTGAGGGCGATCCCGCCGTCCCAGGCGCGTGTGCGCACGGCTTCCTCGACCTGGTCGACGAGCTCTTCCAGGACGACCTCGCTGGGCCGGAGGGCGACCCGGCCGGCCAGCAGCCGCGCCAGCTCGCCGGCGTCACCGACCAGGGACTGGATGTCCTGCACCACGTCCCGCATGTTCTCGGCGTAGCGCCGCTCCTGATCGCTGAGACGGCTCTGCGGGGCTTCGGCCAGGAGATCGGCCAGGATGCGGAAGCTGGCGAGCGGGGTCCGCAGCTCATGGACCAGGGCGGAGAGGAAGCCCGTCCACTGCTCCGGCGTCTGCAGGTAGGTCCGGTCGTCGTCTTTCATCACGGTGCGCGCCCTCATGGGTGCCGAGGGCAATTCACGGATCATTCCCTCACCTCCCGCGCCGGCGCAACGCTCCGGCGGGTGGGGAGCCCCCCTACCCGCCGGGGCGGCTCTACGCCGCCTGCAACAGAAATTCCACCTTCACCGCCTCGTACGGAATGAAGGCGCAGACACTTTCCTCGCCGTTGCAGTGACGGTGATCTCCCTTGCCGGTTTCATTGTCATAGCGCAGAACACACACTCCGTCCACTACGTATGCCAGCCTGTACTTGAACTGGTGCCGCGGAGAGCGCCGGCGGTGCGAGAATGCTTCCAGGGCACCCGCTAGCCGTGCTTCCGCGGTGCGTTTATGCTATGGATGGATATGAGAATCCTGATCGCAGACGACCACACCCTGTTCCGAGAGAGCCTGCGCAGCCTGCTCACCTCGCGCGGCTTCGAGATCGTCGGCGAGGCGCGGGAAGGGAGTGAGGCGGTCGAGCTCGCGCGCCGCCTGCAACCCGACGTCGTCCTCATGGACCTCGCGATGCCCGGGCTCGACGGTCTGGCGGCGACGCGCCTGATCAGCGCCGAGTTGCCCCAGGTGAAGGTCGTCGTGCTCACCGCGTCGGACCAGGACGCCCAGCTCTTCGAGGCGATCAAGTCGGGTGCCCAGGGCTACCTGCTCAAGAACCTCGAGTCGCGGGATCTCTTCGCCCTGCTCGAAGGGGTCGGCCGCGGCGAGCCCGCCCTGACGCCGCTCTTGGCCAGCAAGCTCCTCCAGGAGTTCGCCCGTCCTCCCCTGCCCGCTTCCGAATCCCACGACCCCGACGCATTGACCGACCGCGAGCAAGAGGTGCTCGAGCTGCTCGTCCGCGGCGTCACCTCGAACCGCAAGCTGGCCAAGCATCTGGGCGTGAGCGAGAACACGGTCAAGTTCCACGTCCGCAACATCCTTGACAAGCTGCACCTGCACAACCGCGCGCAAGTGGTGGGTTTCGCGCTGCGTCACGGCATCGTCGCGCCGCCCGGCGGGGCCTGAGAGCTCTCCGCAAAGCTGCTGATAGATGGCCAGGCTGCGGGCTTCAACTGTCCCACCAGCTACACGGGATCGAGCGTAAGTTATTCTATCTACAGGTGGTGCCGGAGATGGGAGTCGAACCCACATGCCCTTGCGAGCGGCGGATTTTGAGTCCGCTGCGTCTGCCATTCCGCCACTCCGGCCATGGGTGGGGACAGGGGGGAATCCTAGGGGGCCGTCCCCCGTAGTGTCAACCGGCCGCCGGCGCCTCCGCTCCCGCCGCCACGTCAGGGTTGACGGCCGGCTGGCGTTTGGTGTATAAAGTAGCACGTAAGCGGTAGTCCCTCAACGACTTACTGTCGTAGCTCCATCATTCGATTCAAATCCCAAGGGGGTCGCGACGTGACATTCAAGGTCGGTCAAAAGGTGGTTTACCCCAACCACGGCGTCGGTCTGGTAGAAAAAATCGAGCCCACGGCGATCGACGGGGTCGAGCAGCTCTACTATCACCTCAAGCTGCTGGCGAACAACTCGAAAGTGATGGTCCCCAAGACCAACCTCGATCTGGTGGGTCTGCGTCCGCTGTGCCATCAACGGGATGTCCGCGCTCTGTTCGATATCCTCGAAGACGGCAACATCGATACCTACAAAGACTGGAAGGGGCGCTACAAGCAGAACCTGGACAAGATGAAGACCGGACGGCTGACGGACGTGGCGGAGGTCCTCAAGAACCTGCGTCTGGTCAGTCAGCGCAAGAGTCTCTCCTTCCGCGAGAAGAAGATGTACGAACGTGCCAAGTACTTCATCGTCAGCGAAGTCGCCCACGTCCGCGAGATCAGCGAGCGAGAGGCGGAGGATCAGGTGGAACAGGCGCTGACCTCCAGCCTGGCCAAGCGCCAGCGCGCCGCCATCAAGGCCGCCAGCTAGAGCTGTCCGGGAAGCGCCCGCCTGGCGTTCGAGCCGGCCGGGTGGGATGAGAGGGCCGCCTCTTGGGGCGGCCTTTTTCCTTTCGGCACCCTGCTACAATCCGCCCTATGCATCGGCTTCGCGCAGCACATCTCTTCTTTCTGCTCGCCGCCTCCACGGCGGGGATGGCGAGCGCCCAGGGAACGGCTCCTGCTTCGGTCCAGGCCGCCTTGGCTCCGCAGGTCCAAGTGGAGCTCCAACTGGAGCGCAAGCTCCTCACTCTCGACCTCGTCGGCTACCGCGAAGCGCGGACGCGGGAACAGACCGCACGCGGGCAGGTGGACGAGGCGATGCAGAAGCTCGACCAGGCGCTCGCCGGTGACAGCCTGGCGCTCGGGACCCTGGAAGGCCTCTACGACGCCCTGTCGGGAGCCCGCGCCGCGGCACAGATCGCCGCCCAGCGGGTCGACTGGCAGGTGCAGCGCCTGGGCGACCGGATGCGGCGGATCAGCTTTCTCGAAGGCGAGGCCGGGGGCGCCCGGCAGGCGCGCAGCGACTCGATCGCCGGGCGCTGGCGGGTGCTGATCCTGCCGCAGAAGGCCAACGGCATCTTTGATCTGCGAGTCGATGGAACGGTGGTCACCGGCAGCTACGAGGTGGGAGCTGACAAGGGCTCGCTGCGCGGCTTCTTCGTGGACCGCAACCTCCGCCTGGAGCGGATCGACGCCAAGGGCGGTTTCGACAGCGTCTTCCTGGCGACGTTCGATCCCGCAGCCCAGACCATCAGCGGGCAGTGGACGGCCAATGAGCTGGCGAGCGGGCAGCCGACGCGCGGCGACTGGAGCGCCGCGCGGGACGAGAGACAGCCGTGAGCAAGGACAACTTCATCTCCGCCGTGTTCGGCGTTCTCCTCGGCTTCATCGCCGGGTATCTGATGCACGAGGTCATGGTCGGGCGCCAGCCCCCCCGCCTGCCGCCGGGGATGAGCACGACGGCCACGGCGCCGGGCGAGCAGGCGGGGGGAGCGCCGGCGGAGCAGCCGGCGGCGCCGATGGTGGGCCAGGTCCGGGAGCTCGAGGCGCGCCTCGCGAAGGATCCGAAGGACGTGGAGGCCCTGCAAGGACTCGCGGCGATGTACTTCCAGATCAACGACAAGAAGAAGTCCGCCGACTATCTCGCCCGCTACGTGGAGCTGCGGCCGGACGACCTGGACGCAGTCCGGCAGCTCGCCGACCTTCGCTTCGACGGTCAGGATTGGGAGCAGGCGCGCGACCTGTACACACGCTACCTTGGCCAGCATCCCGGCGATCCCGACGTGATGACCGACCTCGGCGTGACCTACCGTAGCCTCAAACAGTTCGATCGCGCCCTGGAGCTCTTCGACAAGGCGAGCAAGACGGCGCCCGACCACTGGCGATCGCGCTACAACCAGGTGGTGGTCCTCGCTTTCGACCTCAACCGGATCGACGCGGCGCGGCAGGTGCTTGCCGAGTTGCAGCGAATGCAGCCCAACAACCAGCAGGTGTCGGAGCTCGCGGCGGCGGTCGAGAAGCGCAAGTCGGCCTGAGGCCCACTCATGACACGGTTGCTGGTCCTCGTGCTCATCGCCTACCTGGTCTGGCAGGGCGTCGAGCGGCTGCTCGACCGCTGGCGCGCCCTCCAGTCCGGTCCGCCGCGAGCGTCCCGGCCCACCGCGGTGCCGCCGAGCCGCGCGAGTTCCGCAGACACCGCCGAGACCCTTGTCCGCTGCGCCGGCTGCGGCGTCCACGTCCCCCGCTCGCGCACCTTGACCAGCGGGGGGGAACTCTACTGCTCCGAGGAGTGCCGCCGGCGCGCCGTCCAGAGTGCCTGAGCCCCTTTTCGCCGAAGTCGCGGTCCCCCTCCCTCTGCCGGAGCCGTTGACCTACGAGGTGCCGGCCGCCTTTGCGCCGATGGCTGCGCCCGGGGTGCGGGCGCGGGTGCGGGTAGGCCGGCGGCGGTTGACCGGCGTGATCGTCGCGGTCCACGACCGCCGGCCCGAGGGGATCGAGCTGCGCGCGGTGGAGGAGATCCTCGACGTCGAGCCCGTCCTGCCCGCGGACCTCCTCGCGCTGGCCCGCTTCACCGCCTCCTACTACCTGGCTCCCCTGGGCGAGGTCGTGCGCACGATGCTGCCCTCCGACTTGCCCCCCTGGGGGGACCGCCGGGTGTGGCTGACCGACGCCGGCGCGCTGGCGCCGCCCCGCGGACCCGAAGAGGCGGCGGTCGTCGAAGCGCTTCGCGAGGGCGGCCGGATGACCCTTTCGGCGCTCCAGGGACGGGTGGGGATCCGCGGCCTTTCCGGCGTCCTCGCCGGTCTCGCCGAGCGCGGGCGGATCGGGGGGGAGGAGGCCCGGCCGCGCTCCCAGCGCTATATGACCGCAGTCGATCTGGCGCCCGGAGGGTTGGCCACCCACCTCGCCGCCGCCGGCCGGTCGGCGCCGGGGCGGGCGGTCATCGAGTACCTCGCCGCGGTCGGCCGCCCGGCCACGCAGGCCGAGGTCGCCGCGGCCGTCGGGTGCACGAAAGAGGTCTTGCGGCGGCTGGCGCGCCTGGGCATCCTCCGTCAGTTCACGCAGGTCGAGCGGCTGTCCCTCGACCGTCACATGCTCGGCGGGGCAGGGGAGGAGGCGCCGCTGGTGCTGCGGCCCGACCAGGACATGGCCCTGCGACGGATCGCCGGCGCCTTGGACCGGCGCGACTTCGCCGCGCTCCTTCTCGCGGGGATGACCGGCTCGGGAAAGACCGAGGTCTACTTGCGCGGCGCCGAGGCGGCGCTGGAGCGCGGCCGGTCGGCCATCCTGCTCGTCCCCGAGATCGCGCTCGTGCCGGCGCTGGCCCGCGCCGTGGAGAGGCGCTTCGGAGACAAGCTCGCCATTCTGCACTCCGGGCTGGGGAGCGGCGAGCGGCAGCAGGAGTGGGAGCGCGTGCGGCGCGGCGAGGCGCGCGTCGTGCTCGGTCCGCGCTCGGCGCTCTTCGCGCCGGTCACCGACCTCGGTCTCCTCGTCGTCGACGAGGAGCAGGACACCTCCTACAAGCAGGAGATCAGCCCGCGCTACCATGCCCGCGACCTGGCCCTGGTGCGGGCGCGCGACGCCGGCGCCGTGGCGCTCCTCGTCTCCGCGACTCCCAGCATGGAGAGCCGGCACAACGCCGAGCGCGGCAAGCTCGAGCCGCTCCATCTCACCGTCCGCGCAGGCCAGGGATCGCTGCCGGAGGGGATCCTGGTCGATCTGCGCGCCGAGGGCCTTTCGCGCCGGCCGGGCGAGGTGCATTTCTCGGAGCGCTTGCGCAGCGAGATCACGGCGGCGCTCACCGCGGGCGAGCAGATCATCCTGCTGCGCAACCGCCGCGGCTATGCCCCCATGCTCCTCTGCCGCGCCTGCGGCGAGGACTTCCGCTGCCCGGACTGCGGCTTGCCGCGCACCTGGCACCGCCGCGACCGGCGGCTGCTCTGCCACTACTGCGGCTCGACGCTCGGCGTTCCCGAGCGCTGCCCGGTCTGCAACGAGGAGGCGCTGGAGCCGGTGGGAGCCGGCACCGAGCGGGTGGAGGAGACCTTCCGCGAGCTCTTCCCGGAGGCCAGGGTGGACGTCCTCGACCGCGACACCGCCCGCCGGCCGGGCGGACCCGCGGCCCTCCTCGAGCGCTTCGCCCGCGGCGACATCCAGGTCTTGATCGGCACCCAGATGGTCTCGAAGGGGCACCACTTTCCTGGCGTCGCCCTGACCGCGGTCCTGGCGGCCGACGCCTACCTCGGCTTTCCGGACTTCCGGGCCGTCGAGCGCACCTACAACCTCCTCGTCCAGCTCGCCGGCCGCGCCGGCCGGGGCGAACGTCCGGGCCGTGTGGTGATCCAGACCTATCACCCCGACCACTACGCCATCCAGGCCGCCCTGCGCCAGGACGACGACGCGTTCGCGAGCGAGGAGATGCGCTTCCGGCGCGTCTTCCACTATCCGCCGTTCACCCGCATGGTCCAGCTCCTGGTACGGGACAAGAACCGCGAGCGCGCCTCGACGCTGATCCACGAGCTGGCGGCCGGGCTCGCCGCCCATCCGCTGTCCCGCAACGTCCGCATCACCGGGCCGGCGCCGGCCCCCCTCGAACGCCTGCGTGGCGAGTGGCGTTTCCAGCTCCTCGCCCGCTCCGCCGACGGCCGCGCCCTTCACAAGCTCATGCGCACGGTGCTGCCCGAGAACCCGGGGTATGACCTGGTGATCGACGTGGACCCACAGCAATTGCTGTGAGCGCGATGGCGAAAGCCAGCACGGCGATGCCTCCGGCCACCGCTTCGGGCCAGGCAGAGGCGGCGAAGACCACGCGATGGCGCCCGGCGGGGACGACGACGCCGAGCAGGTTCAGGTTGACCGGCAGGGTGGTGAGGACCTTGTCGCCGGCGCGCGCGACGAGCAGCGGGTGGTACGCGCGACGCACCACGGCGAGCCCGCCGCCGCGGCTCTCGACCTCGATCTCGATGCGGTCGGCTTGGGAGGAGATCAGGCGCACCTGGCCATCCGGATCGTGCGGCACCGGCTGTCCGCACACGATCGCGATGGGGTCGGGGTCGCGGCTCACCGCTGCCAGCGCGTTGTGCGGATCGGCGACTGGGACGATGCGGCGCGGCCACCAGACCGGCGGCGCCGGATCCTCCACCGCGTAGAGGCGCGTCGTCACGCCGAAGCGTTCCGCCTGGTCGAGGAGGCGCAGGCCGGGGACCCGCGGCACCTCGAAGAGGACGACCGCTTGCAGCCCGACGGAACGGAACCAGCGGACCCGCTCGGTCCAGCCGAGGGTCGGCAGGGCGTAGAGCATGAGCGCGACGAGCGGGCTCTGCATCCCTTCGAGATCGGGAGCCAAAGGATAGCGGAGCCCATAGAGCACATTGGGCGCCGCGTCGAGGTCCGCCGCCGTGATGTGATTGAAGATCGCCGGCGGCCCCGCCGGGCCGCGGTACGAGGGGGCGGTCGTCCAAGCTGGCACGGCGAGAGTCTCGACGAAGACCGCTGTGCCGGGCCCCAGGCGGCGCGCCCACGCGCCGGGCGTGCGATACGGCGCAACCGCATCGGTCATCGCCAACGGGTAGAGCTGTGCCAGAAGGCCGAGCTGGAGGGCGGTGAGGAGGGCGCCGCGGTGCGACCGGACCGCGGGAGCCACGCTTGACCGCGTGGCCAGGACGGCGAGGATCAAGCCGCCGCCGCCTGCCGAGAGCGCGAGGATCCAGACCGTGATCTGGGTGTGCAGCAGCTCGATCGCCGCCGCCTTCTGCTCGGCGGCGGAGGTCAGGCCGGCAGCGACCGCGGCGGTCACCGTCGGAGCCGCGAGGGCGAGCGCGCCGGCGAGGGCGAGGAAGAGCGCGCCGGCGACCGCCGCCAGCCGCCGCCAGGCGGCGAAGCCCGTGCCGGACTCGGCGGCGATGGCCCGCTCGACCCCCCAGCCGGCGAGGATCGGCAGCGCGAGCGCGAGCCAGAAGAGAAACTTCTCGGGGTAGCGGAAGAGCCCGAAGCTGAGGCTGCGCAACAGCGCGCCGCGCGAGCCGCCGAGGATGGCGAGGAGCGGCCCACCGGCCGCGAGGAGCGCCCACTCCGGGTGACGCCGGACGGCAGCCGCCGCCAGCCAGAGAGCCACGAGGCCGGCATAGAGGCTGAGGAACAGCGGCGCGCGGTGCAGGATCGAGACCGCCCACACGCCCTGGCGGCCGAGGTAGGTGGGCCAGCCGAACGGGAAGGGAACGAGCAGCTCGATCAGCCGCAGCGGATGGAGCGAGTAGGCGGTGACCTGATCCGGGCTCATGCCATAGGTGGCGCGGAAGGTGAAATGGGCGGCGCGCATCGTCGCCACCAGTTGCGGCAGAGCCACCAGCGAGCCGACGGCGCCGATCGCCAGCGCGGTCACCGTCCCGCGCCGCCACCCCTGCCGGGAGATGGCGGCGACGGCGAGCGGCACGAGACCGATCGCCGCCGTCACCGGCTCGCCGGCCAGGAGGGCAAGACCGCAGGCGATGCCCCCGAGGGCGATGCCGCGCCGCCCGCCGCGGACCGCGCCGAGGAGGACCAACGGCCACCAGGCGGCGACCGCGAGCACGTTGTAGAAGGTCAGCGCCGAGAGCATCCACCCGGAGCCGGCGTAAGTGAGGCCGGCGAAAAGGGACGCCGCCCGGCCCTGGCCGAGGCCGCGCGCCAGCGCCGCCATGGTCGCCAGCGCGAGCAGCCAGTGCAACGCGTAGTGCAAGTTGAACGCGCTCCAGAAAGGGAGGATCAGGTAGGCCAGGTTGCCGGGATAGAAGGCCAGCGTGTTGGGATTGCCGCGGAAGGCCTGCCCCAGGTTCAGGGTGGGGTTGAAGGCGGGGATGTGGCCGTGGCGCAGCTCCTCGGCGCCGAACGCCTTGAACGGCAGATGGGAGATGAAGACGTCACGCAGGTAGAACGTGCGCGCGCCGAAGAGCGTGGGCACGCACACCCATGCCCAGAGGAGGAGGGCCGCCGCGAGCACGGCGAGCAGCGAGCGGTCGGATTTCACGGCGGACGGGGGGCGTCAGGGCTCAAGAGCCAGGCGCCTGGCCCGGCTCGAGCGGCTGCGGCACTTTCTGGGGCGACTTCGGCTGCTCTTCGGGAGCCCTGCCGGAGGCGCGGATGTTGATGACCTTGTTCAACATGTCGAACCAGAACGGCGCGCCGAGGGAGATGGCGAAGGCGGTGAGCAGCCAGCCCAGGAAGTGGAAGCGGGCGGTCTGCCACCAGAAGATCAGCCAATCCTGGAACCTGCCGTGCGGCCACCAGCCCGGCCAGACGCGAAAGTCCTGGTCGTCCTGGCTGTAGGCCCGCTGACCCGGCAGGACCCAGCCGACCGGCAGATCGAGCCGGGAGAGCTGCGTGCTCAACTGCTCGATCGTGTTGGTCGCCTTGGTGTCCGGCTGGGCCGTTCCGGGAGCCGGCTGCGTCTTGGCGAACGTCTGGGCTTGGGCAACCACCGCATCGCGCAGCGCCTGGTTCTGAGACAGTGCGTTGACCACCAGGACCGAGTCCACGTTGATGACCACCGTCACCGCCACGGCAAGGAGGACTTGCACGAGCTGCGTCTTGCGCTTGTACCAGCCGCTCACCCGCTCCATCGAGTTGTTGAACCACACCTCGATGTGCTTCTTGAAGCTCTCGAGGTCGCGGTGCGACTCGTCCAGCAGAGCGTCGAGAGACTTCTTGAGCTTCGAGTCGGGGAGGTTCTCGATCGTCATCTGGAGCCAGCGGTCCGGGAGCTTGCCGAGATAGGCGGCGGCCGCCTTCTTCGCGTCGGCGAGCGAGACGGTGTCCGGAATGCGGTCGGTGAGCGCCTTGACGTCGCGCTTGAGCGCGCCGCCGGCCCCTTCGTCCCCGAGCCCCTTCACCTCGTTGAGCAGCCAGCCCTTCAGGTCGGCGGTGGAGGCGGTGTCAGGAGCCGCGTCGACGGCCCGATTCAGTGCCTGGACGGCGAGCTTCCCGGCGGGATCGCTGTCCTTGAGGACCTCGAGCAGGGTGACGGCGAAGGTGCGGGAGGGAATGTAGGACGGTCCGTTGGGCTTGGCCGCCTTGTCCGCGGCGGCGGCCGGCTTGTTCTGCTTCTGCGCCGGGCTCAACCCCTGGATCAATGGATGATCGTAGAGCTTCGCGGCCCACTCGGCGGCCTGGCCCGAGTCGAGCAGGTTGCGGACGCCGGCCCACAGGTTTTGGGCGCGCCACTTGCGCCAGCCCGAGACGAGCTCGGTGATGGCGGTGATGATCAGGCTGAGCAGCAGGTAGACGAAGATGATGCCGATGGCGACTTCCAAGACCATGGAGCCGAACATGGGAACCTCCCCCTTCGTCGTGTGCGCGAGCAGCCTACCACAGGCGATCATCCGCCGAGGTGCTGCAGCGCCTGCCGGATCGCGGGTTGGTTCGGGTCGAGCTCCAGGGACCGGCGGAGGGCGCGGGCGGCGCCTGGCGCGTCTCCCAGGCAGAGGCGGGCGAGGCCGAGAGAGGCGTGTGTGAGGGGGTCGGTGGCGTCCAGGCGGACGGAGCGCTCGAAGTCGTCCGCCGCTTCGCGGCATCGCCGGCGCTCGAGACGGTAGCGGCCGCGGTGAAGCCAGAGCTTTGCGTCTCCGGGCTGCGCGGCGACGGCGCCGTCCAGGAGGCGGAGGCTGCGCTCGGGCTGGCCCGACCGCGCGTACGCCACGGCCCGCGCCACGGCTCGCTCGGCGCCCTCGGGAAGGCCGGCGGCCAGGGCTTGCAGCAGGAGCTCGTCGGATTTGTCGAGGTCGCGGCCCTCGGCGTGCAGCAGATCGCTCAGGTTCCACAGCGCGGCGGCCGAGCGCGGATCGAGGGCGAGGGCCTTGCGGAAGGCGGCGGCGGCCTCGGCGGTGCGGCCGGCCTGGCGGAGGAGAAGCCCCTCATTGTCGTACGACGCCGGGGTGCGGCTCGACGCGACGCCGGCCGGAGCGTGGCCGGGCTCGCCTGAGCCGATGTAGCCGAGGTCGCGGAGCTTGGCGACCTCGTCCGCAGACGGTGTCGTCTGGACGGCTGCGGCTTGGCGATGGTACTGCGCGCGGTAGTCCACCGGGCTGCCTTCAGTGGCCTCTACACCTTGGAGCGGTGGACCGGCCAAGCCTTTTCCCGGCGGCAGGTCCAGAAGGGCGAGCAGCGTGGCGCAGACCTGGTCTACCCTCCCGTGGGCGCGCTCCGGGCTCGCCGCGGTCGCTGGGCCGTGCAGCAAATAGATGCCCTCCTCGCGGTGCCAGAGCCCGGCGGTCGCGGCGGCGGCACTGGAGAGCCGGGTGGGCCGCCCCTCTTTCCAGCGGAAGCCGTGGTCGGAAGCGAGCATGAGCACGGCGTCGTTCTTCGCCGCCAGCTCGCGGTATTTGCCCAGCAGGCGGTCGACCTCAGCGAAGTAGAGCTCCGGCACGCGGGAGTAACGGGCGAAGTCCGCCTCCGGCACTGTGGGCTGCCGCGGCGGCGCGTAGGGAGCGAAGACGTGACCGATCGTGTCCGTTCCCTGGAAATAGACGACGGCGAGGTCCGGCCGCTGCTCGGCGATCCACGAGCGGGCAAGCTCGTCGTAGGCTCGGGTCTCGATCAGGATGCGCCGCAGTGCGCTCACCGGCTGGGCGTAGGGATCCGGCCGCGCCACCGCCGCTGCATATTCGTCCGCGGTCAGGTCCGGCAGATAGGCGCGCAGGGACGCCAGATCGGTGGACCGCTCGACGCGGGCGAGGGCCTCGCGCGCCCAGGCCTCGCGGTCTGCCGGATGGATGAATCCCGGCGGCGGCTTGGAGTCGGTGGAGGTGAAGGACAGAAACCGGTCGGAGACCAAGAGGCCGCGCACTTGTTCGGCCGGCCAGGTCGCCCAGAGACCGAAGATTGCGACGCTCCTGCCCGCGTCCCCTGCCATGTTCCACACCGCCGGCACCCGCCGCTCGTCGCTAGTGATGGGCTCGCTGGCTCCGCTTTGCGGATTGAACCGGGTGAAGTCGAGGATGCCGTGCTCCAGCGGGCTCACTCCCGTCATCATCGTGGTCCACACCAGGGGCGAGAGCGGCGGCTGGATCGTGGTCAGCCTCCCGGTCCTCCCCTCCCGAGCCAGCGCAGCAAGGTTGGGCATGATCCCCGAGGCCATGTAGCCGTCCAAAAGCTGCCAATCGGCGCCGTCGAGGCCGACGAAGAGGACCTTCTTCGCGGCGAGTCTTGTCTCCCGGCCACACGCGGAGAGGACGCAAAGGACGGGAAGGACAGCAAGGAGGAGCTTGGCTCGCATGGGCGAGGCGCATTATGACGGACTCCTCCGAAACCCTCCCCACCTGGACCTCGTAGTGGGGCCATACGCGGAAGGAGGCTCCCCCCGATGACCCTGTTCCTCAACGACCTGCGCTACGCCGCCCGGGTCTTGGCGAAGAGCCCGAGCTTCACGCTTGTGGCGCTTTTCACCCTGGCTCTCGCCATCGGCGCCAACACCTCAATCTTCAGCGTCCTCAATGCGCTGCTGTTGCGGCCCTTGCCGTACCCGAAGGCGCACGAGCTGGTCCAAGTCCAGCGCGGGTTTCCCGATGGAGACAGCTCGTCGGTCAACATCCCCGAGTTCCTCTTCGTGCGCGACCACAACACCGTCTTCTCCGGGGTCACGACCTACGACACGCTGGGCTCGGGGTTCAATCTGACGAGCGACGGTCCCCCCGAGCGTCTGGTCGGCACGCGGGTGAGCCAGCAGTTCTTCTCGGTCTTCGCGGTGGCGCCGCAGGTCGGGCGCGTCTTCACTCCGGACGAGGACCGGCCGGGCGGACCCAAGGTGGTCATCCTGAGCGACGGCCTCTGGCGGCGCCGATTCGGCGGCGACCGCGGGCTGGTGGGCCAGGCGCTCAGCCTGAACGGCGAGAGCTACATCGTGGTCGGCGTCATGCCCCGTGGCTTCCGGTACCCGGCCACCGCGGAGCTGTGGACGCCGGTGGGGATCGACAACGCGAGCCAGGAAAAGGCGAACTATCTGGAGATCACCGCCCGACTCAAACCCGGCGTGACGATGAAACGGGCGCAGGCGGAGATGAAAGTGGGCGCGGAGCAGTTCGTCAAGTCGCACCCCGGCTTTGGCGGCAGGGGACAGACCATCCGCCTCAAGACGCTCCAGGAGCGCCTGTTCGGCAACATGCGGCCGATCCTTCTCGTCCTGCTCGGAGTGGTGGGATGCGTGCTCCTCATCGCCTGCGTCAATGTTGCGAACCTGCAAGTCGCGCGGTCCGCGGCGCGGCGGCGCGAGGTGGCGCTCCGGGCCGCTCTGGGTGCCAACGCGTCGCGCATCTTCGCCCAGCTCATCACCGAGAGCCTGGTGCTGGCTGTCGCGGGCGGCGCTCTGGGCCTCCTCTTCGGCTGGTGGACCATCAAACCGCTTCTCACCTTGATCCCCGCCGGGCAGGTGGGCCAGATCATCCGCGCCTCGCTGCCGCACATCGGCATCGACGGCACCGTGCTCGCTTTCACCTTCGGGATTTCTCTGTTCGCCGGCGTCGTCTTCGGTCTGGTTCCCGCCCGCCAGGCGGCGCGGATCAATTTGAGCGAGCCGCTCAGGGAGGGGACGAACAAGACCACCGGCGGGCGCAAGGGGATGATCGTCCGCCTCTGTCTGGTGGCGTGCGAGGTGGCCGGGGCCCTGGTTGTCGTCACCTTTGCGGCTCTGCTGCTCAAGAGCTTCACCGGCATGACCGGCAAAGATCCGGGCTTCCGCAGCGATCACCTGCTGACGCTCAAGGTCTCCGTTCCGGAGGCGCGCTACGGCAAGCCGGAGGCGCTCGACCAGCTCACGCGGCAGATCGCCGAGCATCTGCGGGCGTTGCCGGGCGTGCGCGCCGCGGCGGTGGCCACCTCGGTGCCCATGGATCTGGGTCCGGACATGCCGTTCGCCATCGAGGGCAGGTGGCCGGGCGGCGACAGCCGGGAGGGCGTGGGCGAGGCCCAGTACCGCGCCACCACCGGCGGCTACTTCGAGAGCCTGCGCATTCCGCTCTCGCGCGGGCGCTTTCTCAGCGATCGCGACCGCAGCAACACCGAGCCGGTCGCGGTGATCAACGAGAGCGCCGCGCGCCAGTTCTGGAAGGGGACGGACCCGATCGGCACCAGCATCCGCGTCGGCCTGCCCTACGTTCCTGACATGGCGGACCCCCACCCGCGGCGCATCGTCGGCATCGTCAAGGACGTCCACGAGACAGGCCTCGACGAAGAGCCGCCGCCCATCGTCTACGTACCGACGGGACAGATCACGCCGGCTCTCACTCCGATGTTCGTCCGCCTGCTGCCGATCTCGGTCATGGTGCAGACGGAGGGCGCACCGTTGGCCCTCGCGGCGGCGGTCCAGCGGGAGATCTGGGCGGTGGACCGGCAGCTCCCGGTGACCGACGTGGCTCCCATGGAGGCGATCGTGGCGCGCTCGCTCGGCCTCTTCCGCTTCGGGATGGTCTTGACCGGCGCGCTCGCTCTCCTCGCCGTGGTCCTGGCCGCCGTCGGGATCTACGGCGTCCTCTCCTACCTGGTGGGCCAGCGGACGCGTGAGATCGGGGTGCGCATGGCGCTCGGAGCCACCGCCTGGAGCGTGCTCCAGATGGTGGTGCGCCAGGGCATGGTCTCGGTGGCGCTCGGAGTGGCGGCCGGGCTCGGCCTGGCTCTCCTCTCGACGCGGGTCCTGCGCAGCCTGTTGGTCGGCGTGAGTGCCCACGATCCGATCACGTTCATCCTGGCGCCGCTGCTCCTCGCCACGGTGGCGCTCGTCGCCAGTTCGATCCCGGCCCGCCGCGCCAGCCTTCTCGATCCGGTGCTGGCGCTGCGGCGGGAATGAGCTCTACCCATCCCGCGGCACCGGCTCCGCAATGAGCCGGCGGACGGCGGGAGGCTCCGGGCCGATGTGGAAGGTCCGGGCCTTCTCGACGTTCTCGCGGTCGGAGATGGTGGATCGCCCGCGGTGGCGCAGGTACTCGAGCCACGACTTCACCAGGAAGACCTCGGTGTGGCGGCCCGGGACCGCGGAGTCGCTGAAGAGGCCCCATTGCAGCGCGCCGTCGCGCAGGCGGATGCGGCGGACTTCGTCCATGGTGCGGGCGAATTCGGCGGAGCGCTCGGGATCGATCTCGTAGTCGACGGTGATCAGCACCGGCCCGCGCTCCGGCTCGGGCTCGTGGTGGACGATGAGCGCCGGCCACTGGCGCGACGGCGCCAGGTTGAGCCCTTCTCCGGACTGCAGGTGGAAGCGCATTGTGGCGAGGAGCCCGGCAACCATGCCGGCGACGGAGATCAGCAGCGAGCCGGCGACGCCCAGGTGGTCGGCCACCCAGCCCCAGAGGGCGCTCCCACCGGCGAGACCGGCGTAGAAGATGAGCATGTAGACTGAGATGGCGCGTCCCCGGACCCACGTCGGCACCACCGTCTGAACGGCCACATTCAAGCTGGAAAGGTGGGAGAGCCAGGCGCCGCCGGCGAGGAGGAGGGCGAAGCAGACCAGCTCGAAGTTGTGGACCAGGGCCAGCACCGACGTGGCCGCCGCGAAGACAAGCGTCGCCGCCGTCGCCACCAGATCGGTGGAGTTGTTGCGCTTGAGACGGGGCAGGATCATCGCTCCCGCCACCGCGCCGAGACCGAGAGCGCTGAGCAGGATGCCGTAGCCGGCCGCTCCCTGCTTGAGGTCGATACGGGCGACGACCGGCAGGAGCGCCCACAGCGAGCTGGCGCAGAGGACGAAGACGCTGCCGCGCACGATCGGCGCGATGACCTCGGGCGCGTGGCGCACGTAGCGCAGTCCCGTCCGCATGGCGCCGAGGAAGCGCTCGGCCGGAAGGACCGACTCCACCGAGGGACGACGCCAAACCACCAGCACCGCCACCACGCCGAGGAACGAGGCAGCGTTGAGCAGAAACGTCCACGCCGGCCCTGCCACCGCCACCAGGAGGCCGCCGATGGCCGGACCGGCAGCACGGGCGATGTTGAAGCCGATGCTCTGGAGGGTGATCGCCGCCGGCAGCTCCCGCCGCGGCACCAGCTCCGGCAGGATCGCCTGCCACGGCGGCCCGTTGAGGGCAGCTCCCAGGCCGAGCACGAAGGTGAAGAAGAGCAGGGCCCAGGGAGTGATGCCGCCGAACAGGGTGAGCAGCCCGAGCGCCGCCGCGGAGGCCGTCATCCAGCCCTGGGTGACGATGAGGATCCGCCGCCGGTCCAGAACGTCGGCGAGAGCCCCGGCGGGGAGCGACAGTAGAAACATCGGCAGGCTGGTCGCCGCCTGCACGAACGCCACTAGGCTGGCGGAGGACGACAGGCTGGTCATCAGCCACGACGCCCCGACGCCCTGCAGCCAGGTCCCGATGTTCGAGGCGACGCTGGCGATCCACAGCCAGCGGTAGAGGGGATGGCGGAGGGGGCTCCAGGGGGAAAGGCTGTCAGCGGGTATTGTAGTCGCGGCTTCGCTGGTCATCCCGCGGGACAGTCTAGCGCGTCGAGCCGCCGTCCCTGAGGGAGCGACCGAGGGCACCCTATTGAAATAGAGGCTGGCCCCATCGGCCACCCGCCCGAAAGGAGAAAAACCATGCGCTTCGACACTCGCATCCTCGTCCTCTCGCTATTCGCCGTCGCCCTGTTCGCGGCCCTTCCGGCCTTCGCCGGCGAGCCGACCGCCCCCGCCGGGGGCCAGACGGCCGCTCCTGCTGCCTTCTGCACTGCGGCGCCCGCAAGCCTCGGCATCACGACTCCGGAAGTGCCGGCCTGGCTCGATCTGGGCGGCACCAAAATCTCACCCATCGATGCGAGCGGGAGCAAAAAGTTCCACGGCTTCTGCCCGTGCGGCTGCAGCTTCATCCCGGACTGCAACACCAGCGCAGACTGCTTCGGCGGCGCTACCTGCCAGCCGGCTCCGAGCTGCTGTTAGGTGACAGCGGACCCATACTTCCGCTCCTGCTGCTCGCGCGCCAGCTCATAGGAGCGATGAAGGAGGGCGATGGCATGGTCGACGTCCTCTGCCTTCCTGAGATAGAAGCTGACCCAGCCGGTATCGGGCAGGACGTGATGGGGCTGG
>Ga0075436_100000218_pt1 | contig 35500 bp, 32 predicted proteins | sample RhiMethybrSRZTD5_FD_75303 | JGI IMG/M metagenome (GOLD analysis project Ga0075436, IMG submission 75303) | Populus rhizosphere microbial communities from Tennessee, USA - Rhizosphere MetaG P. TD hybrid SRZTD5 | ecosystem: Host-associated > Plants > Roots > Rhizosphere > Soil | place: USA...
GAAAGTCACTGCTGCGATCGGCGTGTTGAATGCCGCAGCGATTGCCGCAGCAGCGCCAACCGGAAGTTGATTCATTTGTTTGCGCCGCGGAATCGAAAACATTCGCGCGATCGAGTGCGCGAGCGCCGCGCAGATCTGAACCGTTGGTCCTTCGCGGCCAAGGCTCGCGCCCGAACCAAGACACAAAGCCGATATGATCGCTTTGCCCGTCGCCACCCGAATCGGAACGCGTCCATAGTTCATCGAGTAGGCGATCTTGACTTGAGGTATGCCGCTGCCGCGCGCTTCGGGGGCGAAGAAGTGAATTAGAAGTCCCGCTGTGAGTCCGCCGGCGGTTGGAACAACCAGCATCCAGAAGACGCGGCTCGGTCCCTGAATCGCAAGCACGCGTTCGATCAGGTTCGCCGAGATGAACTTAATCAGGACGTGATAGCTGACGGCAGCCAGACCGCAAGCGATGGCGATCGTGACAGTGAGTACAAAATACTTTTGATTGGAAGGAAGTCGAACTCGCTGAAATATGCGAGTAGCATTGCGCTCGACACTTTGCCACTTCTTTGTTATTTCTGCTCGTTCCACCTTGATCAGGAGTCTTCGTCAGCGTCCCGCTGCAATCTTTAAATCGTTTATTACTTTTCTTACTCCGGTGACGCCCTGCGTTATGCGCTCAGCCAGCAACTGTTCGGCGCGCGTTCTAACGGTTCCCGAAAGCGTCACCGTTCCGTCTTCGGCTTTTATCTGCATCGTCAAAATGTTGAATGCGTTCGTTTTGAACAGCTCGAACTTTACGCGCTCGGCGAGATCAGCGGTCGTTTCGCTGGGCGCAGAGCTTGCAATAGGAGGTTCACTGGCAGCCTGCGGATTAGTTACCGCGATGTTATTGGTGACTCCGGCGACGCCATCCACGGCACGCGCGATTTGCTCCGCGCCGTTGCGTTGTATCGGTGTCTCAACCGTTCCGCCGAGCGTCACCGATCGGTTTTCAACCTGGACATCGATGTTCTTACCGCCCAGCTCCTTGCTGCGCGCGAAGGCCTCAAGTATAGAAGCGCGGATTTCCAGGTCTTCAACGTGAACGCTCTCGCTTGAAGGTTGAGCCGACGGATCGATTGTAATGTTGTTCTGAACCGATGTAACGCCGGGCGTGTCTCGAGCGATTTCGCCGGCAAGCGACTTGGTGTCTTCAGACGGAACCTGACCGCCCAACGTGACCACACCGTCGCTCGTGTTGACGCCGATGTCAAAGCCCGCGAGACGTTTCGACAAGCCCAATGCTGTTTTTACTTTTCTGGTCGTTGCGGTATCGCCCGACATTGAAAAGAGTGAACGCACGCTTGTAGGTTTCGTCCATCCATGGAGATAGACGTAATATCCGACTCCGGCGACGATAATTAGCAGTATTACAACTGCGACAAGTTTGCGCATTGGTGAGTTTCCTCCGGCTTGCTCAGCAGATGATAGCAGGAATAGTCACCGAAATCGCCCGCGTTCGATCAAGCGGGCATCTCATAAATCCGATAAGTCTTTGTTCGGCGCCCGCCAACCATTTCCGCCGCGCGATTCATCATCACGTTGTTTTCAAGAACCCAGCTCATCTCACCGACGGGATATCCGGCAGCCGGGCCCCGGCGATAAATCTCATCCAGGAGAATCGAACCGATGCCCAGATTCTGAAACTCGATAATTCCTCCCATCGTAATCACTCGAATCGCTCCCAGTTTTCGCGAATACCAAAGCAGCTTCAGCAAACCGAACGGCAGCAATCTCCCGTTGATTTTCTTCAGCGCTCGATTGATGTCTGGAACCGCAAGCATAAAGCCGACCGGACGTGATTTGTCGTCTTCAGTCACTTGCTCGGCTATCAGTACAACTCGCGGATCGACAATCTGCTTCAAGTCTTTTGCGAGATGATCGAACTCTTCTTCACTCATCGGTACGAAGCCCCAGTTACGGCTCCAGGCGTCATTGTAAACACGTCGGACGATTCCAACTTCGTTTTTGAAGTCCTTCATGTTCACAGTTCGAACTTGAATGTTGCTTTTCTTTCTAAGCCGGTCAGCAACTCGCTGAAGCTTGTTTGAATGATCGAAGTAGTCAACGGCTATGTCGTACGCGTAAAGGTCCATCGCTTTTTTCATGCCGTAGCCCTCCAGGAGCTTGGCATAGTAGGGCGGGTTGTAGGTCATCATCACCATCGGATCGAGATCGAATCCTTCAACCAGCAAACCGCATTCGTAGTTAGTCGAGGGATTCATCGGTCCGCGAATGACTTCCACGCCTCGAGCGCGCAACCAGTCTCGCGCCGCATCAAAAAGCGCAGCGGTGACTGTGCTGTCGTTCTCCGCTTCGAAAAATCCGAAGAACCCTGCTCTTTCGTCATGGAATTCATTGTGAGCGCGATTGACGATCGCCATTACGCGCCCGGCGACTCGCCCATCGCGTTCCGCGAGAAACATCTCGACATCCGAAGTCTTGTAGAAGGGATGTTTCTTTGTGTCGAGAATATCCTTCTGCGCGATTCTCAATGGAGCGATCCAGTGCTTACTTCCGCGATAGAGTTTGTATGGAAGGTCGATGAAGCGGCGGAGATCCAATGCCGTTCGCACAGCCTTTATTTTGATCGTCCCGGATGCCGGCTCTGTCATGCGATCGTGTTCCGCCGCTCATCACTTCGGGCGCCGGACCTGGATGGTTATAAGGAAGATCATGATTAGGCGCATTCGCAGTGAAGCGCAACCTCACAAGTGTCTCTACAGCTAATTCGGCGTGAAAGACGCGCTCGTTGACCGTGTAGAAACGCGCGTCGTAAGATTCTTCTTTCTCTTCAAAACGAAACCCTAATCATGGACGATCGCACTCTTAAAACACTCGAGTTCGCTGCGCTGGTGAGTCTGCTTGCTCGCCACGTGCAGGGTCCGCTCGGCCGAAAGCGTGTAATGAATATTGCGCCTTCAACTGATCGCGCCGCGATCAACGACGAGCTTGATCGAACTACCGAATGCGTCAATTACTTATCAACCGGCGGCGCGTTTGGACTTTCGGACCTGGCTGATCCGGAAGACTCGCTTGCGGAGCTTCAAGTCGAAGGAACAAGTCTCGATCCGCAACAGGTACTCGCGCTTCAACGGCTTGTGGCAGCCGGAATGGACGCTCGCGAACAGTTTTCAGATTCTGAAATCAAGAATCGCTCCCCAAAACTTTCGGCCATCACAGCGAACATTCCCGATCTCCGGAGAATGCTCGCTTCAATAAGGGGCAAGATCCTGCCTACGGGCGAAGTCGACGACTCCGCCAGCCCGGCGCTTCGTCGCATTCGTCGCGAAATCAACGAGCGTCGCGCGCGCATTTATCGCTCTCTTGAATCGCTGATGCGCGACCGAGCGCCTTCCGCCATTCAGGAAGAAATCGTGACCATCAGGAACGGCCGCTTCGTGATTCCGGTGCGCACGGACGCTCGCGTACAAGTTCCCGGAGTGATGCACGGCCTCTCTTCGAGCGGGCAGACGACTTATGTCGAGCCGCTGACGACGATCGATCAAAACAACGAGCTGGTCAGATTACACGAAGAGGAAGAGATTGAAATCGCTCGAATCCTACTCGAGATCACCGAAGCATTCAGAGCAAATCGTCCGGGAATCGCGTCGATCGCGAACGCGCTCGGCGAACTCGACTTCGCTGCAGCAAAAGCAAGGCTGTCCGCGGAATTCAACTGTGTGCGGCCTACGATGTCGGAAGACGGCGCGTTAGATTTGATCGAAGTGCGTCATCCGTTGCTCGAGCATTCGCTCAAGCAGTCGGGCGCTCGAGCGGTTCCGATCTCGCTCTCGATGGACGAAGCTCATCACACAGTCGTCATCAGCGGGCCGAATGCAGGAGGCAAAACGGTTGTTGTCAAAACGCTCGGCCTCATCGCTTTGATGGCGCAAAGCGGACTGCACGTTCCCGCGACTAGCGCGACGCTGCCGGTGTTTGCGCAAGTGCTTGCCGACATCGGCGATCAGCAGTCGATTGCCGCGAACCTCTCGACATTCACGGCGCACATGAGAAACATCGCGGAGATGGCGGAACGCGTCACGCCTCCGGCGCTCATCCTGCTCGATGAAGTAGGCACCGGAACCGATCCCGACGAAGGAGCAGCGCTTGGAGTCGCGATCGTAGATTTTTTCCGGCGCGAAGGTGCGACTACGATCGCGACCACGCACTACAATCCGCTCAAGACATGGGCTTCGCAGACCGAAGGGGTGTTGAACGCTTCAGTCGAATTCGACGAAGCGACATTAAGGCCGACTTATCGACTGATCGTCGGCGTAGCCGGATCATCGGCGGGCCTCGAGATCGCGAAGCGAATGAAACTGCCCGGCGAAATCATCGACGAAGCGCGCGTCTGGCTTGACCCCGCTCACATCGAAGCAAGCGACTACCTGAAACGTTTGAAGAAGCTGGTCGATGAACAAGACGCGTTGCGCATCGCACTTGAGGAGGAGCGGCAAGCGACGGCTGATAAGTATGCGGCGCTTGATCTGGAATTTGCTCGCCGAGAAGTCGAACGTCAAAAGAATTTTGAGAGCGAACTCTCGCGGGCACTTCGGGACTTCAGGGCTGAGAGCGAACGTCTGTTGAGCGAAGTCAAGGATCGCGCAACGGCAGCTCGATTGAAGAAAGAAACAGAAGCTCGAACCGCGCAGTTGCGCCGCTCGTCGTCAGTGCGCTTGCGGAAACAGATCGATAGCGCGCCTCCTGAAGCACGACGCGTGATAGTCGGAGCTCCAGTCTCTGAAGCTCCGTTAATTGAAGACGCGACCACCGAGATACACAAACGCGATCGCGTCGTGATCAAGTCGTTGAACAAGGAAGGTGTGGTTGAATCAGTAGAAGACGGCGCTTACACGGTGCTGGCCGGTTCGCTCAAACTTCGAGTGCGACGCGACGAGCTGCAACTGATGAAAGCTGTCGCGGTAACGGCTAAAGCACCTTCTCCTTCGACGCGGAGCGCTTCCACATCCGTTGAAGTCGATCAGAATTTCACCCCCGAAATCAAAGTGATTGGCGCTACTGTTGATGAAGCTACCGACCGAGTGGACAAGTTTCTCGACGAAGCTTACATGGCCGGCGCTGAAACGGTGCGCATAGTTCACGGTCACGGAACCGGAGCCTTGCGTCGAGCGATCGCGGAGTTGCTAACCGGCCACACGCACGTTGAACGCTTCAACGCGGCTCCATCAAATCAAGGCGGAGCGGGCGCTACGATTGTTGCGCTTAAAAAGTAACGGAATTACTTCGGTTGGAACACCGGCGATCGTGTGGTAGCTGGCTGACCCTTCAAATCTTCTCCGCGCACTCCTGTGATGTCAGCGTAGAAAGAAGTCTTGCCCGTCTTGCCGTATTGCGCCGGAGACGCGGTGACGAAAAATGATTTCTCATCCGCTGCAAGAGTGAACACGAAACGATAGCCGCTTGCTTCACCATCCTCGAGATCCTTAGGCACGCCGTTCAAGCGAATCAATTCCTGAAGCGAAGCGTTTTTGCCTTCGAATTTTTTCGAGTAGATCAGCTCGGCTCCTATCACCCGCTGGAGCACCTCGAACGTTTCGCCTTCGTTCACCAGCATCCGCGCGTTGAAGAAGAACGCTCGGCCTTGTGAATTCACCAGCGCAAGCGTTTCCTGATCTCCGACCAGCCATTCATTTCCAACACGAACGAGCGCCACTTGTTGAGGCTCGGCTGCGTCTGCGAACTTGAGTGAAACAGTCGCCGTCTCTCCTGTGATTTGTTCTCCGCTTGGCTCGATCTTGTCGGGAATCGCCGAGAAAGTGCGAGCAAAATCCGGCTCAAGGTCCCGAAGCTCGGCCGGCGTGAGTCCCTCGACCGCTTTGCGATAAACCGAATGCTTGAACCCTTCAACGTAGCGCTTGTCTTTGAGAGCGCGATAAAAATCGATTGCGGCTTGCGTTGGGCTGTTAGACTTTTGAGCTTGAGCACCATTAATAAATGTCATGGCTGCCACAATCAAAATGATGCTTCGTTTTGCAAGAGTCTGGATCATTAGAATCACGATCGATCTTCAGGTGGGGAGCTATCGGACGAGTTAATTTCCGCGCGAGTCAATATACGGCGGCGTTGATCCGGTTTCAAGATTAATGATCTAGTCCGAGCCTCACTGCTTTCCAGCAGTTTGAGAAGAGCTGCGCTCTTTGATCATTTGAACGATGTCGTCGTGCTTCTGGTCTTGAGCATAAACCGTCGCCGTCTTGCCGCCGGTGTCCTTCACATTCGGATCTGCGCCGGCATCAAGAAGGATCTTTACTATTTCTGTTTGCCCAACGAGCGCGGCTTGCATAAGCGGCGTGTAATTCCCCGGTGTTCGATGATTCACATCAGCGCCTTTCTGGATGAGCAACTCGACTGCTTCTTTGTTTCCCATTCCGGCGGCATTCATCAGCGGCGTGATTCCGGTATTGTTCGCCGCGTTCACATTAGCTCCGCCGTCTACGAGACGGTGAATCTCAGACGTGTTGCCCTCGTTCACCGCGCGAAGAAGCGCCGTGTTGCCTTCGGGGTCTTTGGCTTCGTTCGCGGCTTGAGCAGCTTGAGCCTGCGCGTTTTTGTTCGCGGTCGAAGAACTGCGACACCCGCCAATCAACAACACTACCGGTATCAATAGCAATGCGCAGTTACGCATCGGGGCGACTCCTTTCAAGCAAAATCTTGAGCTTTGAATCTAGCATAAACATTAACGGCCTTCAAAAAAGAAGCTCGCCGGATCAGTCTCCCAATTTTCCGCGAAACGCTTTCGTCTTTCGAGGCGCGCGTTGCTATAATGAGCGTCCCGCACCCGAGAAACAATCAACGAGGACGAATATATGGATTTGAATCTCACTTCAGAGGAGCAACGCTTTCGCGACGAGTTCCGAGCGTGGCTTCATTCAAGTATTCCGGCCGAATGGGATCCATCCGGGTTTCACGATGAAGATTCGAAACAGCGTTTCGAGTTTCTTCGAGCCTGGCAGAAGAAAATGTACAAAGCCGGTTGGGCCGGAATTCACTGGCCGAAAGAATATGGCGGGCGAGGCGCAACCCTCATCGAGCAGACGATTCTCATCGAGGAGATGGCTCGCGCGTCGGCGCCTCCGTTGATCAATGTGCTGGGTCTCTCGCTGCTGGGTCCGACGTTGATCGCTTATGGAAGCGAAGAACAGAAGAAGCGATTCCTTGCGAACATTCTGAGCGCCGATGAGATTTGGTGTCAGGGTTATTCCGAACCGAACGCGGGATCGGATCTGGCCGCGCTGCGTTCTGAAGCCGTGCTCGAAGGTGATCACTTCATTGTCAACGGCCAGAAGACCTGGACCAGCTTCGGACACTTCGCCGATTGGTGCTTCGCCGTCGTGCGAACTGATCCCGAGGTTCCGAAGCACAAGGGGCTGACTTATCTGCTCATCGACATGCACAGCCCGGGAATCACCGTGCGTCCTTTGAAACAAATGACCGGCGATTCGGAATTCAACGAAGTGTCTTTTCAGAACGTAAGTGTGCCGGTTGGAAACGTCGTCGGCAAGATCAACGACGGATGGAACATCGCAATCGCAACCTTAATGTTCGAACGAGGAACTCTTGGCGCGAGCCTTCAAATAACATTCAAGCGGCAGATTGAAAGATTGGTAGACCTTTCACACAAGATCGACCGCGGAGGCAAGCCGGCAAGCGCCGACCCACTGATTCGACAAAAGCTCGCACAGATTTATACCGAAATCGAAATCTTCAGGCTCAACCAAATGCGCACGCTGACTCGAATGAGCAAGACGGGAGTTCCCGGTCCCGAAGGCTCGATACAAAAAATCTTCTGGAGCGAAATGAATCAGCGAATGCAGCAAGTCGCGATGGAAATGCTCGGGCCTTACGGCCAGCTCAAACGCGAGAGCGACTACGCTGTCGATCACGGTCAATGGGCTCACGCTTATTTGCGATCTCGCGGCAACACAATCGAAGCCGGCACCTCCGAGATTCAACGAAACATCATCGGTCACTTCGTCCTGGGTTTGCCGAAGAGTTATTGAATTTGCGTCTTAGCGGATCTTGCCGTCTTTGCGCGAAACAAGTCCTCGAAAAGCGCATCGTGCAAGAGTCACCAGGTGTCGCTGAGACGCGAAGAGGAGAACAGATGGATTTCGAGCTGAATGAAACTCAAAAACTTTTTCAGCGCTCGGCGCGAGAGTTCTTCGCGCAGGAGTGCCCGCCTGCGGTTGTTCGAGAAATGATCGAACAAAATGAGCCGTATTCAGAAGAGCTTTGGCAGAAGCTAGTCGAGCAGGGTTGGACCGGCCTGATCTTTTCGGAAGCTGACGGCGGGCTCGAGCTGGGCATGGTCGAGATGGCGGTTGCGTTTGAAGAGATGGGACGAGCGCTCGTGCCGGGCGCGTTTCTTTCCACGGTTGCGCTGGCGGGGTCTCTCATCCAAAAAGCTTGCTCGGCCGAATATCGAACCGAACAGCTTCAAGCGATAAGCGAAGGGCGCTTGAAAGCAACCGTCGCGTTGTTGGAAGAAAGCGCGAGCTGGGATCCCGACTCGATCGAGCTGCGGGCGACGCCGGTCGATGGCGGATTCAAGATCAAAGGCAAGAAGTTGTTTGTGAATGACGCCTGGGCGGCCGATTTGATCATAACCGTCGCGCGAGCCGGGTCAGACCTGGTGTTGGCGTTTGTAAACAAGAACGCGGCAGGAGTCGCAGTAAAGCCGATGGCCGGCATCGACGCTACGCGTTCGCTTAGCTCGGTCGAGTTCAATGACGTTGCGGTCAACTCGCAAGACGTCGTGGCCGACGCGTCGAAGGCGCGCGCAGCTCTCGAATATGCGCTAAACGTTGCGACGCTCGCCGCAGCCGCTGAAATGGTTGGTGGAATGCAATGGCTGCTCGATGCTTCGGTAGAATATGCAAAGACCCGCAAGCAATTCGGCAAACCGATCGGACAATTCCAGGCGGTTCAGCATCATTGCGCTAATATGCTGTTGATGACCGAGAGCGCTCGCTCGGCGGTCTACTACGCTGCGTGGCTGATGGGTAACGACCCAGAACAGGCTCCCAGAGCCATTTCTATAGCGAAAACCTATACGAGCGATTCCTATCGCGAAGTCGGCAACCTCGCGATTCAAGTTCACGGCGGGATCGGATTTACCTGGGATGAGAACATTCATTTCTATTACAAGCGAGCTAAGGCGTCGGAGCTTCTCTTTGGCGATGCGACCTATCATCGCGAGCGAATCGCACGACTCATCATCGACAGCAATCGAGAACCGGTGAAGGCTTCGATCGGAGCAGCCGACTGATATCGTTTTTTTTCCGACGGCTGACAAAGCCGCGAGAAAATGCAGGCATAAAAAGATATCGGGTGTCAGGTTTTCGGCCGTGTGCCCAGAGCCTGAAACCTGACACCCTTAGTAACGCCCGTCGAAGAGGCGGATTCTTAGAGCGTTGTTACAAGCGACCTGACCACCAAGCCGCGTGCCATTCAGGATTATGAATTGCCGATTCTCGATGGTTGACACGGAAGCGCTCATCTTTGCCCGTTAAGTCTCGGTCAAAGCGAAGTCTTGACGCCAAATCATGCTGACGTTTGATTAAACAGGCGCCTCCGACTGGAAGGCGCGAACCGCAATCCGCAATTTTGTCGTGTCCGCTTGTGGGATCGGAAATTCCCAGACCCGCGCAGTACTAACCCCTCACGAAGCGATTAATTTCAATAGAGTTTTGAGATAGTGGCGTTGGTGAAGTAGTGATTCAATATTTCTTCGTGGCTGTGACCTCGATCAGCCATCACCGCAGCGCCGATCTGGCACAATCCGACGCCGTGACCCCAGCCGGCGCCGACTAATTTGAATCGAGCAGGAAAATCGGCAGGCTGTTCGCGCGAGGGCTGAACTATGAAAGCCGAGCTGTACAGATGCGATCTCGACAGCGCGCGTCGGATCTCGAGTTCTTTTCCGATGATCAGAGTCCGCTTTTCGCCCGCGATCTTTAACTTGATGATGCGTCCGGATTCGCCGCGCTCGAGTGGAACCAGTGCCCGTATACGGCCAAATTCTATTCCAAGCCGGGCGCCAATCACCTCGCTTATTTCTTCCTGTGAATATTCAACCTCCCAGCGATAAAAATCTCGCGTCTCCTGATCGAACCCCGGAAGTATGCGCCCGATCAAATCCGCAGTGACCATTTCACAGTAGGCGAGCGGCGATGAAGTGATCCAGTCCTCCGCGTTGACCTCGACCGACAGCGGCAGCCGATGACCGGGCGCTTCGTCTCCAGGTCCGTCGTAGACCGGTTTGAGATATGGAACGTCTTCGTCTTCCCACACCGCGCTGTACGTCTCCGTCATCCCGCCACAGCTCTTCGAGTATCGAGCATCACAAACGTCATCGCCGTACACGAGGACTTTACCTCGAGTATCGTGAACCGCGTCAAAAGCCGCTTGCGAAAAAGCCTTCGAGATTCCCTGATATCGCTGACAGTGATCGTCTGCGCAAACATCAAAATCGAGATGGCTTTCACGATCGTACCAGCGGATTATTTCGTCGATCGAAGCTGGGGACTGATCCGCCGCCTGCTCTTTCTGATCCAAAGACCTGGCGCCTTGCTTGTGCAGCTGGGCTAACGTCTTCAAGAGAGTGCGGCTTTTCTTATGCAATTGTGCGAGAAGCCAGCTTCTTGAAACAATGGCGTGAGCCTTCAAGAACTCAGGAGGACTTGCAGCGCTCATCTCGGATGAGATCACGCTAATCAAATATGCTTCGAGAGGCAGTTCATTGATAAGAGTTAGTCCATCGTTGTCCGCTTTGATCGTCAGCCCGCCCTGAAATCGCTGCGACTCTTCGCGCTCCCAGTGAAAGTTCAAGCCAATCTTTACGCCGCTCACCGTGAAGCGATCAACATCGAAGCCCGAAGGATTGAGGGTAATCGTTTGCGATGACTCCGTCATCTCGCCGTGGAGCTTGACCACTCCGTTTTCTGATATCGCAACGTAGTCCCCTTCCGGAAACGCGTTGCCGCGAGCGTCGCGGAAGATACCAGAAAGGCCGAACCGCACTTCGCGGGCGGTCGTCATCAATCCAACTCTAATAACCGGCTCGTTGCTCGTGCTCACCAGCCGCGCTCCTCCACTCCGGGAATTGAACAGATTCCATCGACCAAATCATTCACCACGTCGGTATTCATACTGACCTCGGAAAAGACGGCGGCAAGCAACCTGCCATTGATTTTTTCGTAGCTCTCTCGCTCAGGAATCACAACGACTCCGGCCATGTCGATCGCGCCGGGGCTGACAACGAGGCGTTTCTCGCCTTCGTCGTGGAAGCTGGCAGGCCGATGTTTCGATCTCGGAAATAGATAGACCGTCCAGAGTTTCGGATCATACGTGCAGACGATGTTGATCAGAGGCTCGGCCCTGTCCTGCTGCAACGCGAGCTCCTTGATCACCTCGTAGACCCATTTCGAAACTTCGCCTGGATTGCCACCGCGAAATACCACGACGCTGCGGCCGCAACCGCCGAGCGTGAATAGCTCGAACATGCTTCGCGCGGTTTCGTCACAGTATGAACAGTCTTCAGCCATCGCAGGATCATCATCAAAAAGATTTTTCTCGATCGGCAACAACTCACGCGAGCAGGCTTGAAAGTGAAGATGATCCGGCGCCGACGCTCCGCACTCAGGACCGTTGTACAACACGAAGTAGCTCGAGCCGAGATGTTGCGCCAGCGATAGCAATGTTTCGACGTTCCCTTCGATCTGTTGAGGAATGTGCTCTCGATGAACGATTGAAAGATGCCGCTCGAGAACGGGAAACGGATTGCAAAGAATCACCAGATCGTCGCCGTAGGCGATTCCCTTCTCTTCAACCGGAAGACTCTCCGGGCACAGGAAGCAGGGACGGTTTTTTATCGATTCTCTATCGACACGCGCCGAAGTGCTGCGCACACGATGTGGATTGTGCTGTACGACGACTTCGGACTCTTCGACTCGCACTCGCCTGGTTTCGATCTTCGCGAACGCATCGATGCCCGCGCGGAACAACGGCCACGTGTCGTATTGTTGATCGATAAGTGCTGCAACTCGCGACTCGAGCGTCCAATCGTCATCATCTACCCGATAACCTTCAAGCTCGAGGTTAGTCGCGATCACGCGGTCCCAATTCATGTGTGATTGATCCTTTTCCTCGCCAGCAGTTCAATCGTCCGCACTCGATCTTTGTATGCATCGTAGCGATTCGCGGCCGCAATCGGAAGAGCCGCGTCGGAGTTACCCTCCCAGCGCCGCGCGAAATAAATCGGTTCGTAAATGCGCGCAATTTCGTACTCGCGGCTGATTCGCAACGCCACCGCATAGTCTTCACCGTAGCTAACGTTAGGAAAACCGAATTGCCTCAACAGCGGAACGTAGAAGGCCCGCGGCGCCCCGAGCCCGTTGATTCTAAGCGCATTATTGCGGCCGTTCTCGCGGGTCCACTCGCGATGATCGATCAAACCGGGAGGAATTGTTTGAAGCTCGAAGTCGACAATCGTATACGCACCGATCGCCATTGCATAAGGTCCTTCGTCGAGCTTCGAGATGATTCGTTCGAGCACGCGCTCGTCGGCATACAAATCGTCGGAATCTAACTGCACTGCGTACTCGCCGCATTGCGAAGCGTACATCGCTTGGTTCCAGCATCCTCCAATCTCTAAATCAAAGCGTTGTGGTATCAAATGAAACAATCTTTCGTCATTGGCGGCAATCCTCGCGAGAATATCAGTCGTGCCGTCCGTCGAATGATTGTCGACGACAATCACGTTGAAATCGAATGATGCTTGCTGCGACAGCGCGCTCCTGACTGCGTCTTCAATCGTTCGCTCGCGATTGCGCACTGGAATCACGACGCTCGCTCGAACAGGAAAGCGCTTCGAGCTTCTCGCAACGGCCTGAAATGCCGGAGCGAGATACGCTCCAATTTGTTTCAGGTGTTCAGTCGCGACTCTCTCCATTTCGATTTGATAGTCTCGCTGTCGCGGATCGACGTAATCGAATTGGCGTTCGCCACTCGATCGAGAATCAATGAGCTTTCGCGTGTACAGCGGCTCTGGAACTCGAAGCACGCGCGAACCAATCGACAGCTTAAGCCTTAGGTCGTAGAAGCCCGCGTATCGAAGCTCCTCGTTTACGCGGCCGTTCGCTCGAACCGCGGACTCAACCGCATCTCTTGAAAGAAGAATCAACGAGCCAAAATCAAAATTGTCCCGGATGCTGCCGACCTCACAGTCGATCAACGGATGATCGGTGGTTTTTCCGTCTTGCTCGTCTTTGAAATCGGAGTAAATCATTCCGGCGTTCGAATCCCCGGCGACCGCGAGCAATCGTTCGATCGCTTCGTGTCCGAATTCAACTTTCCCGCACGGAGCGATCAACAACAAATAATCGCCCTCAGATGCATCGAGGAGCCGATTGATTCCGTCCCCGGAGTATAAGTCGCTTTCGATGATTTGAATCTTGTCTCGAGCACGGCTCGAAAGATCGACTGATTGAACGGGCTTCTTCCCAAGCGCCACAAGCTTCATTACGTGCGCGTGTGAGGCCAGCGATTCCATCAGCTCGACGGATCGAGGATCGCGTTCAGGAACAAATGCTACGGTCAGTGTTGGCATACGGTCTCAGCAGCACAAATCCAGCAGGTTCATTCTTCGCGACGAATTCTTCGATGTACTGATCGACAACGCCGCCCGCGGACCGCGCGGCGTGTCTGACGATCAACCCAGCTTCGCGTTTGATCAATAAACCGGTGTGAAAGAAATCAAGTGAGCTTTTGGTTGAAACAAAAAAGACGATATCTCCGGTTTGAGCGAGCTCGCTCACGCGTTCAAGCCTTTCAGTTGGAAAGTAGTCGAAGGTCGCTGTTTTTGCCGGTAGGCCGGCGATCAAATCAAGCGTGCATATTTTCTCCGTAGTATTCGGACCGATGGTCAGATTTTTGATGAAGCCCTCAGTCTCATTGTGACGGGCCCAATCGATCATATAGTGATTGCGGTGAAACCAATCGACCTCACCTCGCTCATATCGCATGCGTCGCACGTTTGAAACAAACTCACCAACCGTGTATGAACAAGCCAGCCCCAGCACGTGTTCAAAATAGGTCACGCAATCGAATGCTTCCAACGTGATTCGTAAGACTTCCCTGACGTTGGGTCCGCCGCCGAGCGGGCGCTCTGCGTACGGACGGCCCAAGAATCTTTCTGAGACGTATTCGAGACGCACTTTCAGATAGCGTTCACCGCTTGTGTCTTTGAGAATTTCTTCGGCTTCGACAACATCTAAGCCTTCGGGTATCGGTGTTTCTTCGGAGCCTGGCATCGCCATTCGTATTCGTCCTATTCACTGAGATCGAGTCGCTGTCTCGATGATTATAGACGACGGCCGTTCAGTCACGCTCGCAGTTAATAGCAGAATTGTTGTTGCTTGTCCGCGCGTCAACGACTCGGCTATCATTCTCAGTTCTTGAATTCGATCGCAAGGAGACAATATGGAGAGGACTCTGATCTTAATCAAGCCGGACGCTATTCAACGCGGACTCGCAGGCAAAATCATCACGCGTTTTGAAGAAAAGGGCTTGAAGCTGGTTGGCATTAAAACTCTCAACCTAACGGATGCGCTTTTGAACGAGCACTACAGTCATCTCGCGGACAAGCCGTTTTTTGGCGGGATCAAACGTTTCATGCAAGCGACTCCGGTGATCGCGATTTGTCTGGAAGGGCTCGACTGTGTTGAAACCGTCAGGCGGCTGTGCGGAATAACCAAGGCGCGAGAGGCGGCGCCCGGTACGATTCGCGGAGACTGGGCGATGAGCGTGCAGGCGAATCTGGTGCATGCGTCCGACTCGATTGAAACCGCTAACAAGGAGGTCGCTCGATTCTTCAGGAACGATGAGTTGTTCAATTACGATTCACGTTTGAGTCCTGCAGTCTACTCGGAAGATGAACTCGCTTAGTTTGACTTGCGATTGAAAGCTTCTTTCCAACGGAACGCTCCAACGATGTTCGAAGAAAAGTTTCACGTCATAACCTTCGATTGCTACGGCACGCTCATCGACTGGGAAAGCGGCATCAAATCTTTCTTCCAAAGCGAGGCGGCAAGGGACGGGATTGAAATCGACGACCGTCAAATCATCGAGGCTTACAGCGCCGAAGAACCTAAGGTCGAATCGGGGCCTTATCGTCCGTATCGTGAAGTGCTCAGCGAGACCGCTCGTCGAGTTGCGCGCAGGTTCGGATGGGATCTGAAACCCAAACGCGCAGACTTGCTCGCGGAGAGCCTGATAGATTGGGAGCCTTTTCTCGACACGAATCCGGCGCTCGAGAGGTTAGCTCGTCGTTTCGAGCTTGGCATTCTGTCAAACATTGATGACGACCTTTTGGCCCAAACCCGAAAACGTTTCACTGTTGATTTCCAAATCATCGTCACCGCGCAGCAGGTCAAATCGTACAAACCGGGTTTCGCGCACTTTGAAAAGGCGCGGACGCTAGCCGGCGACGCAAGCTTTCTTCACGCGGCGCAAAGTTACTTTCACGATGTGGTACCGGCGACAAGACTGAACATCCCGGTCGCGTGGATCAACAGAAACGCAAGCGTCGTCGCGGCGAACGGTCCGAGTCCAACCTTCGAGTTTCGAAACCTCACCGATCTCGCTGATCTCCTGGAAACGTAAAACCACGCGCGCACTTGTTCGCGTATCAAGTAGAGATGAGAACCGAAGCCGCTGAAGCTACCGACAAGTCGAGCGCAAGCTCAACCCTAACCTCGCCGACCAACAAAAGACGGCGCACGCTTCGGATTCTTGTTGTGATACTCGTCGCAGTTCTGGCGTACAGCGCGTTTGATCTTTTCTCTTCGCGCGCGTCGCGCCTGCGAAGCTTTGATCCGGACGAAGTCGCGCGACTTGAAACCGCAATGTGGCGTTCATATTACGCGAAGCAACAATTCAAGCTCTACAATCAACTGACCGAGCTTCTCAGAACTCAGTACAACTTACCGTTCATCAGATCGAACGCAGTCGCGTATCAGGCTGCCAGAGCCGCTTTCGTGTTCAAGGGCGGTCACAACAGGCAGGAATATGAGCGAGCGCTTCCCTACATCGTCAGCTTTTACACCGCTATTCGGAAAGTGAGCGACATCCCGTTTGACGTCGATCGAGCATCACGCCTCGAGCTCGAGTGGTGGATCATTCATCGCGAGCGCGACAAACACGCGCCGGGTGATCTGGCTCAGGCCCTCGCAGCGCTTCAGTCAGAGCTATATCAAATGCCCGCCGAGCGATTCGCTGAGCACGCTCGCTTAAGAGCAAAAGCAATGACGATTCGCGACGCGAAAGCTGACCAAGGCGGTGTCACCGAAGCTGACTGGGCGCGAATAGACGAACTGCTTTATCAGTCGTGGCGATTGCTTTTCAATGTGGTGAATGATGAAGGGAATCGCGTTAAGTAGCGGCCTTGCGGATTGCGTCGATCACTTCGTCGTCACCCGGTCGAAAGATCGGAAGCACTGACCTGCGATAGCGGATCACGCCATTCGGATCGATAATTATGACCGCACGCTGCGATCCGCCCAACAGCGACTTCACTCCAAGAAGACCGCTCACGTCTCCGCTTTCGTCAGCCAGCAAGCGCTGTGGCAAGCCGTGGTGTTCGGCGAATTGCTTGTGAGATTCAACCGTGCCCACGGAGATCGCGACGATTTCCGCGCCCGTGCCCTGATAATCCGTCCAGCGGTCTCGCATGCTGCACATCTGCTTCGTGCAAACCGGCGTTTCATCCTTCGGATAAAAAACCAGCGCCACGACTTTGCCCAGGTGATCGGATAAGCGCCAGGGTTGATTGCTGCTGTCTCTAAGCTCAAAGTCAGGAGCCAGCTTTCCGACTGTGCTCCCCAAGTCAGGCTTCGTGCTTGATGTGCTCATAGTGTTCACCGATTCGGACTGCAATGGGTAAACTGAACGGAAAATAAACTAGTGATTTCGCGCGGGCCATGATTTATCATTTCCGGGCTGTCACTTCAACGTTGGTCGAGACCAGCCACCCGACTTCGATCCGGCTCCCGCAAGCTCCTCGATTTGTTTTGTCATTTACGCTACGCCCCGTATGACCGTTGGGCGGATTGCAGGTGTCCCGGAGGCAGGAATGCTCCAATACTCGCTCGACGAGGTGACCCAGACTGCTCTAATCAACGAAGGTCTGTTAACTCAGGAACAACTTTCAAAGGCCCGAAAGATCGCGGCGCATCTTGACGGTCAGAAGTCGCTTGGCGACGTGCTGCTCGAGATGAACTTGATCAGCAAGCCACGCCTCGAGGACTTCGTGCGCCGCTGTCGAAGCACTGTCAGCATCAGCGACATTCTGATCTCGCGGCGGTTGGTGACTGATAACGATGTGCGCTCCGCACGAGAGATTCAACGCAAGGCCAACAACAAGAAACGCATCGGCGAAACGCTGGTCGAGATGGGCTTGATCGAAGAGCGGCACATCGTCGAAGCACTCGCTGAAAAATTCAATTTTCCGATTGCTGATCCGGACATCACCGAAATCGATTCCGAGCTCGTGCGCAAGGTTTCGCTAAAGTATCTGCGGCGACAGATCGCGCTTCCGATCAAACTCGAGGGCGGGCAAGTCGAGCTTCTCGTTTCGGATCCGACCAAGACTCACTTCGTAGAAGAGATCGAACGTTTGTTCGGCTGCCGGGTTCGACTCGCACTCGCGACGAGTTCGACGATCAGTCAAAAACTTGATCTCATCGACGCGCTGCTTCAAAGCAAGGAAGCGGGAATCGCCGACTATCAGAAAGTCAAATATCATACGCTGGAAGCGCAAACGCCGACCGGCGAGGACCGCGTTATCCAGATGGTCGACCAGTTGATCAAGTCGGCCATTGAAGAAGGCGCGTCAGACGTTCACCTCGAACCGATGGCCAACAAGCTTCGCGTCAGATACCGAATCGACGGCGTGCTGGTTCATAAGCTGGATTTCCCGCGCGATTACACTCCGCGAATAATTTCTCGAATCAAGATTCTCGCCGACGCAGACGTGGCCGAGCGCCGAAAGCACCAGGACGGCCGCATCTTCGTCAAGACCGATAAACAGGAGATCGATATACGCGCTTCGTTTTACGCGACGGTCTTCGGTGAGAATGTTGTGCTCAGAATCCTGAACAAGGCTTCGCTGATAAGTCTTCAGGAGCTCGGCTTCGCGCCGAACATTTTGCGCCTGTACAGCGAAGACGTGCTCGCAGCACCTTCTGGCATCACTCTCATCACCGGTCCTACGGGCTCCGGAAAGACGACGACGCTCTACAGCTCGATCGATCATTGTAACGACCCGACGGTCAAGATCATCACCTGCGAAGATCCGGTTGAATACGTCATCGACGGAATCTCACAGTGCTCGATCAACGAGAAGATCGGATTGGGTTTCAACGAGACGCTAAAGTCGATAGTCAGACAAGACCCTGACATCATCGTAATCGGCGAAATTCGCGACAGATTTTCGGCCGACATCGCAGTGCAGTCGGCACTGACGGGCCACAAGGTCTTCGCCACTTTCCACACTGAAGATTCAGTGGGAGCGCTGGTAAGGTTGATCAACATGGAAATTGAAACATCGTTGATCGCTTCGACGATCGGGGCGGTGCTTGCTCAACGTTTGGTGCGCAAAGTCTGCGCGAGTTGCCGCACCGAATACAAACCCGAAGATCGAGTGCTGCGACGCTTCGGTTTGAGTCGCGATCAGCTAAACAAATTCTTGTTATGGCATGGTAAGGGATGCTCGGCCTGCAACTTCACCGGCTATAGAGGAAGGCTGGGCATCTACGAGCTGCTTGTTCCAAACGTAGACATTCGAGACGCGATACTTCAAAAACGCACGATGCAGGAGATCCGCCAGATCAGCCTTGATTCCTGCAGCCTGTGCACCATGCAGGAAGACGGAATGGTAAAGGCGCTGCGCGGAGCAACCACGCTCGAGGAAGTATTGGAGAACGCTCCGCGAGTGTTTCATCATCGCCCGCTTGATTTGCTTCTGAGTATAGTGGGATAGAACTTGACGTTCAGGAGTCTGCCGGCCTATCCTCACAACACGGCCAAGTTGGCCAACTCACTCTGAGGAATCGAGATGCGCGCCGTAAATATAGGCGAATTGAAGGACAATCTCAGCCGTTACTTGGGTGAGGTCCGTCGAGGAGCGGAAGTCTTAGTCAAGGATCGCAATAAGCCGATCGCTCGGATTGTGCCGCTTGGCGCTCTCGAAGACGATCAAGCGGAACTAATGGAGCTTGTGGCAACAGGCAGTGCGAAGCTTCCACAAACCAGTGATCCATTACCCAAGTCATTCTGGACGAGTCCGCTACCAAAGACGAAACTCAATCTGATAGATCTTCTCAGAGAGGATCGAGATGGCCGATAGCGCGGCGTTTTTCGATACAAGCGCCCTGGTCCCGTTGATCGTCGCACAACCGAGCAGTCAACAAGCGCGAAAAGCGTATCGCAGATTCACCAGGCAGGTTGTTGCGTGGACTGCTTCAATAGAAGCCGCGGGAGCAATTTATCGGAGCGTTCGGCTCGGTGCCTTAAGAGAATCAAACGCCAGACGCGCGCTAGCCCGACTGTCGCAGCTGGAAATTAGGTGGATCGAGATTCTGGCAACGGATCGCATCAGACACTCGGCCATAAGCTTACTTGAAACCTATGATTTGCGTTCCGCAGATGCCATTCAACTTGCATCAGCGTTGGTATGGTGCAATAGCAAGCCTCGCAACCGTTCATTTGTTTGCTTCGACCGGAAGTTCGCTGAGGCGGCGAGCGCGGCCGGCTTCAGTGTGGTAGAAACGGTGAAGTAAGCCACAAAAGAGAACCATCATTTTTGTGTCTGCTTGACGCCAACTGCACGTTTTGTTAGTTTCACCTTCTCCGTGAGCACTCTCGCCAAAGCTCGCGTTCAATCACTTCAATCGGCTTAATCGAGGAGTATTACTCTTATGAACATGGAAGCGCTTGGGATGATCGAGACTAAAGGATTCGTAGGCGCAGTTGAAGCGGCCGACGCGATGGTGAAGGCCGCTAATGTCGTGTTAGTTGGACGCGAATACATCGGCGCGGGCTACGTGACAGTGCTCGTGCGCGGTGATGTCGGCGCCGTAAAAGCCGCGACCGACGCGGGCGCCGCAGCCGCCCGACGAGTGGGTGAGCTCGTGAGCGTTCACGTTATTCCACGACCTCACAAAGAGCTCGAGCAAGTGCTCGAAGCGAGCGGCACGGTGAATCCCAACCCACAGCTCCCCGCCGGGACTCGAGGCCAGTTGTCGGCCGGAACGCAGGAGGACGGCAAACGATCCCTTTCCTCTCCTTCGAAAGAGCGCGCAAAGTAAACGAGACGGCGTGAGTGCGAGGTGCTACTGTCATGAGCAGCGACAAGGACCTCAAATCGATCGAACAAGCACGAGAACTCGTCGAGCGGGCGCACCAGGCTCAAAAGATACTCTCCAGTCTCTCTCAGGAAAAGATCGATGAAATAGTGACTGCGATGGCGCACGCCGCTCGCGAAGACTCGCAAAGACTTGGTGAGATGGCTCACCTTGAAACGGGTTACGGCTCAGCTGCTGACAAGACCGCGAAAAATCGCTTCTCCGCCGAACAAGTCTACAATTTCATCAAGCCGCTGCGAACGGTCGGCGTAGTTCGTCAGTCAGACAGCATCATCGAGGTTGCTTCTCCGCGAGGAGTCGTCGCAGCGATAATCCCTTCTACGAATCCGACTTCAACCGCCATTTTCAAAATCCTGATCGCCATCAAAGCACGAGACGCTGTTGTCTTGAGTCCTCATCCTTCGGCGGCGAATTGCATAACTGAAACCGCCCGCGTGATGCGCGAGGCCGGCGAGGCCGCAGGGTTGCCGCCCGGAGCGATCGGATGCATGACCATCGCCACGATCGAAGGCACGCAGGAGCTGATGAAACACAGGCGCACCGCTTTGATTCTTGCGACCGGTGGCATCGGGCTCGTACGCGCAGCTTACTCATCGGGCAAGCCTGCGTTCGGCGTCGGACCGGGAAACGTTCCGGCGATGATCGAGCGCTCTGCTAATGTTCCAAAAGCTGTGCGCGATATTTTGACAGGCAAGTGCTTCGACAACGGAACGATTTGTTCTTCCGAACAGGCGGTAGTAGTCGAGCGACCGATCGATTCTCAAGTGCGGGAACGGTTCGCCGCCGAGGGCGCTTACTTTCTCAGCAAAGAACAACAGGATGCTTTGACTCGCGTGGTGGCTACTGCTACGAACACGCTCAATCCAAAAATAGTCGGCAAAAGCGCGAACGCTATCGCCGAAATGGCCGGCATAAAAATACCGGACGGCACGCGCGCTATGATGTGCGAGCTTTCGGGTGTGGGCCGAGATCATCCGTTGTCGATGGAAAAGCTTTCGCCGATTCTTGCATACTACGTGGTCGACAATCTCGAAGAAGGCTGCGATCGATGCGCGCAGATCTTACGATACGGCGGAATGGGTCACACCGCATCCATTCATACGGAGAGTCGAGACGCTGCCCGCGAGTATGGCATTCGAATGCCCGCTTCACGCATCGTCGTCAACAGCCCTTCAACACACGGGGCTATTGGATTCACAACGGACCTCGAGCCATCGATGACGCTCGGTTGCGGTTCATGGGGCGGCAACGTTACATCAGATAATATTTCGCCGAAGCATCTCATCGATATAAAGCGAATTGCGTTCGAGACTCGGCCGATCAATCGAGCCGCGACGACTGCGCAACCAAGTGTCGCGCGGCCGGCTGCTTCAGTCGATCGAGCGGAAATTGCAGCAATGGTAGATCGCTTCCTAGCCGAACGACGCATCAATCAACCGGCGCAATCGACGCCGCCTTCTGTTTCAGCTCCGTCTCCGACACCACCTCAACCTGCACCGCAAAGAACCGCGCCGATGCCCGCCTCAACGAACGGCGCGAGCAACGGTCGCGTCTATGATTTCGTTTGTGAGGAAGACGTGAAGCGCGCAATCGCGTCGCGCGAAAAAATCAACGTAAACAGCAAGACGATTATCACGCCCGCGGCTCGCGAGCTTGGTGACGAGCGCGACATATTTGTCCGGCCTTGACCGCGAGATTATTGGATCGCGAACGCAGAGGTCAACGCTTCATTTCGAAAACCTTTTGCCTGTGGCCAATTCGAGCTGGTAGATGCTCATTCGATAGTCGAAGTGAGCCTGGTTGTAAGCAACGCGAGTCTGATTGTAGACTCGCTGCGCCTCGCGAAGATCGAGAAGGCTGGTTGCGCCTTCCTTGTAGGAAACGCCGGCGATTCGAAATGCTTCTTCGGCTTTGCCGAGGGTCTCCCCGTTGTAGATCTGGAGCAGTTTCTGCGCCATTTCGTACGCTTTATAAGCTTTGTCAACATCAGTCATTGCTTGCAACCGCACCTGATTCAACTGAGTTTTTGCCTGGAGGAGTTGCGCAACAGCCTGGTCAATTTCACCTTGATGATTGTTGTGAACGAATATCGGAATCGAAACAACGAGACCGAAAGTATTCTCGCTGCCGAGGCGTTGATACTCGCCGCCAACATCGACATCCCGGTGACGCAGCGCGTATGCCAGATCGACAGTGCGTTGCGCCGCTTCAACATTGCGAGTGGCCGCGATAACGTCGGCACGGCTCTCGACGGCCGTCTGACGAAGTTCGTCCAGAGAAACAGCGATTGGTTCAAACTTCAATTCTCCAATCACGTCAATAGGCGCGTCGGCAAGAAGCCCTGGCAACTGTGCAACGCCGCCCGTAGTGGTTATAGGCACGATGTTCTTTGGCTCTGCGCCCAATATGTTCAGGATGTCACGCGCGGCCTGTTGGTAAGCGAGTTGCGACGTGACGAGGTCACGCTGATACTGAACTTTGTTCGTTTGGAACTTGATCAACTCTCCTTCAGCCGTGTCTCCGGATTCGACGTGTAGTCTGATCAATCGCTCGGTGCTTTCAATCAGGTACAAATTCTCGTCTGCAACTCGCAGATTTTCGCGCGCGAGTACTGCGCTATAAAACGCCTGTTTGAGTTGAAACATCTGTTGGCGCGTCGCGTCGAGCACCTGTGCCTCGGCAGCTTTCAGTTGGAGGTCTGCTGCTTCCGTTCTAAGCCTGCGCTTGTCGCCGCGCTCGAAGATCTGATCGTAGCGAAAAGTATAAGTGCGGTTCGCAGCCGAGTTTGAGTTAGTCGTCACTAGGTTGCAAAAGGCGCAACTGACTTCACTGCCCATGAAGTCAAACTGTTCCGCCCCAAGCGTCAACGTAGGGTTTGGTTTGTAAGACGCAGTCAGCCGTTGGGCCCGAGCGATATCGACTCCATAGCGAGCGGCAATGAGCGAAAGGTTGTTCCGCAGCAAAATCTCAATTGCGCTTTCAAGCGTCAACTGCCTGGGTATTTCGACTCTCGGCGCAGAGCTCGCGGTTGCCGCGGGGGTCGGCACAATAATCTGAGCGCTCGTCGGTATCGTAAAACCGACAATTGACCAAAGTGAAACAAGAACGGCGTAACGCATTTCTGCTGAACCACTCCTAATTAAGCACAGTAATATATACCACGAACTAAGATGGCCTGAGATGCAAGCCGCGAGCAACTCCGTAGGCGTGCCCGGCCCAGGAGGAGTAACGAGTGGCAACGGAGAAACGGGAGTCCCCAATTTCGCGTCCCTCCGCGCGCCATCGTGTTGGTCAGGCTCGGGCTCGCGGTCACGTCGCTCACCCGCGACTTGCATCTCAGACCATCTCTTATTGTTTCGCCTAAAATCATTCGAGTTCGTCGCTACTGGTTCCAGGCGGGAGCGCTTTCAATGCTGTCTTCGTCCTCTTCCGGGCCCAGAGCTTCAATCTCTTCGAGATCCCTGCGCTGGGGCATCAAGCTCACCATTACCGGGACGATCAGCAATATAAGCGCCGGCGCCAACAGCATTCCGCCGACTATCACGGTTGCAAGCGGTCGCTGAGTCTCAGAGCCAATGCCCCTCGAAAGCGCCGCCGGCAAGAGCCCTATGCACGCCGACATGCACATCATCAACACGGGTCTCATTCTGATCTCTGCTGCGCGCAATAGAGCCTCCTCGCGCGGATGACCGTGCCGCCGCAACTGGTTGTAGTAAGAAAGCAATATGATTCCGGCCATAACCGCGACCCCAAAAAGCGAGATGAATCCGACGGCCGCCGACACGCTGAAGTTGATGCGCGCCACAAACAAAGCCAGCACGCCGCCGATGAGCGAGAATGGTATGCTCGCCATAACCAGAAGGCTGTCGCGCAACGAATTGAACGTGCTGTAGAGCAACATCAAAATGAGCAGTATGCTGAGCGGCACAATGTAAGTGAGCCGCTGAACAGCCTCGTTTAATTCGCCGAATTCACCGCTCCATGCGACGTGATAGCCGGTCGGTAGCTTAACATACTGAGCAACCTTCGACTGAGCTTCGGCGACGGCGCTTGCGAGATCGCGGCCGCGAACGCTGAACTTGATCGGAATGTACCGCTCGTTGTTTTCGCGATAAATGTAAGACGCCCCCGAACGCATCGACACGTCACATAACTGGTCAAGCGGCACCTGCGCGCCGGTTGGAGTTGGAACCGGGATCGCTTTGATAGCGTCGATGTTCTGGCGATACTGCTGTTGCAGACGAACGACGAGTGGAAAGTGTCGCTCGCCTTCGAAGACTTCGGTGGCGGATTGTCCGCCGATTGCCGCTTGCACAATTGCATTCACATCGCCAGTCGATAGTCCGTATCGCGCCGCTCGCGGGCGGTCTACTTCGATCAACACATTGGGTTGGCCAAGCTCGGTGAAGATCCCAACATCCTCGATCCCACGGACCGATTCCAGTTGGGACTTGATCTGATTCGCTTTTTCTTCGAGCGCTTCAAGATCGGTGCCGAAGAGTTTGACGGAATTCTCGCCCTTCACGCCGGACACTGCCTCTTCGACGTTGTCTTGAATCGTCTGCGAGAAGTTAAAGTCAACGCCGATGAATTGCTTCTCAAGCTCTCTTTTCATCTGCTCGATGAGTCTTACTTTCGTGACCCCGCCCGGCCATTCATCGAAACGCTTCAGAGGCACAAAGAACTCCACGTTGAAGAAGCCTGTCGGGTCAGTACCATCATCGGGCCGCCCGTGCTGCGAAACGACTGTGGTCACCTCGGGAAAGCTGCGCATTACGTCACGCATTCGAGCCACGTACGGCTCGCCGGCTTCGAGCGAAATCGTCGGCGGCAGAGTGGCGCGAATCCAGAGATTGCCTTCCTCAAGTTTCGGCAGAAATTCGGCGCCAAGCAGTGGCACGACAGCGATTGTTCCGAAGAGCATCACGATCGCGATCGCAGCGCTGACATAGCGATAGCGCAGCGCTCGACGAAGCACCGTCATATAGATCGGCTTGAGCTTGCGCGGCAGAAAAGGTTCCTTCTCAGTAACGGTATCCGGAAGCAAATATGATGACAGCACGGGCGCTACCGTGAACGTTGCGATCAACGCGCCTACTAACGCATATCCGTAGGTCTTCGCCATCGGCGCAAAAATCTGACCTTCAACGCCTTGCATTGTGAACAGCGGAATGAACGCGGCGATGATGATTGCCGACGAGAAAAAAATCGATTTGTCGACTTCTGTGGCGCTCAAGAGAATCTTGAGCAGCTTGGATTTTTGCTCTCGCGTTGTTTGGATGAGCGAGACTTTGCCTCCGCTCTCACGAAGATGGCGGAAGATGTTCTCGACCATTATTACGGTAGCATCGACTATTATTCCGAAGTCGATCGCCCCGACTGATAGAAGATTCGCCGAGTCGCCGCGCAAGTACATGATTATGACCGCAAAGAAAAGCGCAAACGGAATCGACGCCGACACAATAATCGCGCTGCGAAGATCTCCAAGAAACAAATACTGGATGAGAAACAAGAGCACGATACCGAAGATCAAATTGTGAAGCACCGTGCCAGTAGTAACACCGATCAACTCGCGACGATCGTAATACGGCTTTATTTGAACTCCCGGAGGCAGCACTCCAGAATTGTTTATCGATTCAACTTCGGATTCGATTCGCTTGATAACTTCAACTGTTTTTTCGCCGCGACGCATCAGAACGATCCCTTCCACGATGTCGCTGTCTGTGTCGCGGCCGGCCATGCCGAGCCTCGGCGTGTGACCGACTTCGGCCCGAGCTACGTCCTTCAAGAGGACAGGCGTGCCGCCTGATTGCGCGAGCACAATGTTGTCGATGTCTTCGACCGAGCGAATCACCCCAATGCCGCGGACGTTGGCCGACTGCTGCCCGATCTCGAGCGTTCGAGCGCCTACGTTCAGGTTGCTGTTCGAAATGGACTGAAGCACTTGTGGAAGCGGAATGTGGTAAGCGATCAGCTTATTCAGATCGACCTCAACGTGATACTCCTTTGAAAGCCCGCCCCAACCCACAACGTCGATGACGCCGGGAATCGTCCTGAAGCGCCGCTGCAACACCCAATCTTGAACGGTCCTCAAGTCTGCGAGTCCGTAATCGGCCGGACCTGTTAGTTGATATCGATAAACCTCACCGACCGCGCTTTCGGGCGAGATCTCAGGTTGAGCATTGTTGGGAAGCTGCAGCGTGTTGATCCGATTCAACACCTGTTGAAGGGCGAAATAATAGTCGGTATCGTACGAGAACTGAACCTTGACGCTTGACAGGCCGTAGAGAGAGATCGATCGCAGATGTTCGAGGCCGGGCATTCCGGCCATCGCGATTTCTAATGGGATGGTGATGTAGCGCTCGACTTCTTCGGCCGATTGCCCGGAGCTCTGTGTGATGATCTCACACATCGGCGGCGAAGGGTCGGGATAAGCCTCGATGTTCAGGCGATAGAACGCGACTACTCCAGCGGCCAGGAGCAGCAGGACTATTGTCAGCGCCATCGAGCGCCGCTTCAACGAAAAGTCGATGATCTTTCTGATCATTTTCGTTTATCGGCGCAGCGAGCGGTTCCAGTTGAATTAAAAATCTTCAGGACCGCTCCGCCGCGCGTGGCGGAGCGGGACGCTCCTTACCCGGATCGAACGGAGCGTGACGATGGACCCCGTGACCTCTCCCCTGATCCACAAGGATTCAGGTCGTCAAGGCCCGCGTCGATCCGGGCGAGGAGCGTCCCCTCGCCGTTTGCGCGGCTATGAGCTGGCAATGTTGCTGATGAATATGCTGCCTTCCGAGACAACCTGATCACCAGCTTTCAAACCCGAAATAATCTGCACGTAGCCCGCTTGTTCGAGTCCGACGGCAACCTCGCGCCGTCCGAACTGATTCCCGTTCTGCTTGATCCACACGCTCGTCTTGCCGCCGTCGTGCACGATCGCGGTTACGGGAACCGCCAGCGCCTGGACCTCTGAATCGGTCAACAGGCGAAAGCTCGCGAACATATCGGGCTTCAACTTGTGCTCGTGATTCTCGACTACGCTTCTGACCGCGACTCGATGAGTAGCCGGATCAACCGCCGCACCGACATAGGCGACGCGTGCACTGAAGGATTCTTTGGGATAAGCGGCGACCTGGACCTTCACCGGCTGTCCAATCCTTATCAGCGGCACATCGGACTCATAGACATCGGCCAGCAGCCATACAGTCGATAGATCAGCGATTGAAAAGAGCGGATCGGGATTGTCGGGCTTCACGAACTGACCAGGACCGACCTTCCGCGCGATGATCGTTCCCCCCAGAGGAGAACTCACGCGCGCAATGCGATCGATCTGTCGATCGGTTTCTACCTTGTCGATTTCCGCATCGCTTTTTCCAAAGGCACGCAAGCGCGACCGCGACGCCGAAAGCACGCTTTGAGCCGAATGAACATCGCGCTCGGCGTTCTTCAAATCCGCCTCGGCTTGCTCCCAATCTTTCAAAGCGACAGCCTTGTTAAGGTAAAGCCGATGCTGGCGATCTTCTGCTTTCGTAGCCAGGCTGAGCGCGGTGTTCGCGCGCGAGAGTGCAATGTTCGCAGCGATCAAGTCCTGCTCCGCTTGAACCAGATCAGGCGTATCGATTTCAAAAAGCGTCGCGCCTTTTCGGACTACATCGCCCGGCTTTGCGATCAACCGAATTATGCGTCCGGTGTAGGGTGAAAAGACTGGCGTCGACACGTCCTCATTGAAGCCGATCTTTCCTGTAGCGATTTTCTCTGCGCGAAAAGCCTGCGTACCCACCTCCTCGAGCTTGATGCCCTCAAGCTGAAGGTCCGCGACTCTAATTAAATTCGGATCCGTGTCTCCCGTTTCTTGCGCGACCGAAGTTGTTTCGGCTACTCGCGACGATGATTTGACCTTGAGGTTGATCAGCCATACCAAGACCGCAAGCAGGATCGCCGAAACAACAATTCCACACGCGATTATCCTCGAGAGTTTCCTATTCTTGGGCGACGACCTCGAAGTCGCCTTCGATCGACTAGTCGATTCATTGGTTGACTCGACAGTCGATGCCTCTGCTTCCTGTAAAGCCTGCATCTGACCTCTCCTTTTCTTTGCTATCCGTTTTCCGGATTCCCGCTCAAAAAATCGCCGTCACAGAGCCGAATAAGCTCGCACCGGGCCTATGAGGAGATCGCACATTCGACAAGAACCGGAAAACCAGTTCCAGCAACCGGTCACGCGCGAAATTTTTTCACGCGACACTAAGACCTGAGCTGTTTAGGAACTTTGAAGCTAGGAAAGGAAGGGCGGGCCTCTGACGGCCGTCTGGCTCAAAGCAGGATCGAGAGTCTCGACTCGCTCGAGCCGATTCCCGGGAAGATTTACTGCTACCAACTCGATCGGTGTTTGGTTTGGTCTCCCGACGGACCAGCGGTAGGTGCCTACCGCGATCGAAGGCTCATGCACCGCGCCGTCAGGCATGCCCAAGTTGACATCGAACAGCGTGAACGCATCGGCATAGAGTCGATTCGGAAGACGTTCAAACTTCCCGTTGCCGTCACCAAACCAAACGACAACGTCGTCCCAATGCAACAGGTCAGTCCAGATCAGATCCGTCGATCCGTCATTATCAACGTCTCGAGCGAAAATAGATCCGTAGTCCGCACCGCGCGTATCAAACGGGAGAACTACCGGCTTCACGGCGCCGCTAAGAATCACCTCGACGCTTTTGAGCATGCCGTCTCGGTGCAATTGCGCCTGATCGATTAAGCCGTCTTCATCAAAATCTGAGAGTGCAATAGACTGGCCAAATCGAAGCCAGGTAGAAGACTGAACCTTTGCTTCCTGTTTTGGTGGGACTAGACCGGCAGCGATGATAGCCAGCCACAACAGCAGAAAACCAACTCTAGGTACTAGCCGCCGGTTCGTCATTTCCGCTCGACTATAGCAGAAGCGATTTGCGCCTTTCAACTTTTTTTCACAATTCGAAATCAAAATTTCAATCCCACCCCGGCGCGCACCATCGTCTGAGGTGAAAAGTTTACGTGCGGATCGTAGTACAATTTCCAAAACCACGACGGTCGATCGTAGTAAACTCCGATCCCGCCCGCTCGAACGTAACGACCGTCATCACCTCGGCCGGACTTGAACAATCCATCAAAAGTAATGCCGTTTGTAGCGTTCAGCTTGTGCCTCCACAACAGATGCGTATCCTGTTGATGCGTGTGCAAACGCACATCAAAAATCGAGTATCCATAGATTCGATCATACTCGCTGATCTTTCTACCGGCGCCGAGCTGCACCGATTCACTCGGGTCGAAGAACAGATCGTTGAACGGCTTAAGATTAGTTTGCGAGTAGCCGACGATCCCGTAGTTCTTTGAGCCGACCTCGGCGTAAACCGACCCGGCCAGCGCGCCGTTTGAGCCAACCTCGAGAGTCGGAATGAACAAGAGCCACTTATGTTGAAAGTCGTATTCGGCGCCGATTCGCGCCTGGCTGTCGCCCTTCGGGTCGTAGAAGGCTGCGATCCACGCGACGACGTGGCCGAATTGATGTCGAAGGTTTATGTCGTAGTTTCGATCGTCTGACAGGAAGTAGACGCCAAAGGTCACCTTTGATTTCTTGTCATCCGCTCGCTCGACCGGCGATGGCTGCGGCTGCTGTTGAGATTGATCTGATTGTTGAGTGAATCCGAGGGCACAAAGATGCGCAGAACAAATCAGAAATCCGCACAACACACATTGACATATTTTGGATGCAGCCTTCATTTAGAATGTCATTCGGGTTCTTCAGTCGTAGTCTGAGACCATTCTGATTTTGAGACGCCGGGGATCGCAGCAAGCTTCTCACTAAGCGCCGTCATCTCACTGGCCCTCAACTCAGACAACCCGAAAGCGGCTCCCAGAGCCACTTTAGTGGCATCGACCTGGTTCTCACTGAAGCGAATCATTGACACGCCGCTTTGTTTCTCAAAGCTCGACCACGCGTCATGAACGGCATCCGCCGACTCCGGCTTGAAGCTCACATCGAGGTGATAAGTAATAAGCGGAGTGATCATTCCGGAGCGTTTGTTGATCGCGGATGCAACCGGACGAAGCGCCACCTGGATGATCAGGATGGTCACTACCATCGCAACGCCCAGCTTGTAGTAACCGGCGCCAATCGCAAGCCCCATACTTCCCGCCGCCCAAAGTGTCGCGGCGGTGTTTATACCCTGAACGCTTCCGCCTCTTCGCATGATCACGCCGGCTCCGATGAAGCCGATGCCCGTAACAACTCCCGCGGCCACTGCCGCAGGATTGTTCGTTGGCCCAAACCCGCGCGCGGAAATGAGCGCGAATGCCGTGGCACCTACAGAGACAAGGGTGTTGGTTTTGATGCCGGCGTTCTTGTGATGCCACTGCCGCTCGATTCCGACGATCATTCCGAAGATCAGCGACAGTCCGAGGCGAAAGAAAAGTTCGATTTCACTCATGGCTTAGGCAGCCTTGCGTTGAGTAGATTGCAAAAAAGCGCGAGCACTTCATCGATGGAATTGCGCTCAAGAACTTGAAGCAAGTTTGCAATAGGCAATCTTGCCTTTTCGGCTTTGAGTTCACGGGGTATACCGGCGACGCGATGATTCTAGCACAGCAAAACGCAACTGGAGCAAGAGATCTGTAGTCGCCCGCCCGCAAGGTTAGTGGTAACATTGGGGCGCCAAAAATGGAGTTGAAGTGGACTGCGAGACGGAGACAATGACTGATGACAACAGCAATGGTGTTTGTTGTAGTTATTATCGCGGTAGCACTGATCTTTGATGTAGCGAATGGATGGCACGACGCGGCGAACTCGATCGCAACGGTCGTTTCGACGCGAGTGTTGTCGCCCGGCGTTGCCGTAGTCTGGGCAGCCTTCTTCAACTTCGTCGCGTTTCTCATCTTCGGTACGCGCGTCGCCAAAACAATCGGCGGCGACATGATAAACATCAAACTAATCGAACAAAAATGGCAACTGTGGGTCCTGCTCTGCGGCTTGCTTGGCGCAATCGTCTGGGACGTCATAACCTGGTATTTCGGATTACCGACCAGTTCTTCTCACGCGCTGATTGGAGGCTATGCGGGCGCTGCGATCGCTGCTCATCGAGGCTTCGAGCATTTGCTGAAACCGGAAGGCTGGATTAAGACGCTCTCTTTCATTGTGATCTCTCCGATTGTTGGAATGATCCTGGGCTTCAGCGTGATGGTTGCGATCATGTGGATCTTCAGGCGAAAGAGTCCGGATCACGTCGACAGATTTTTTCGAAGGGGGCAACTCCTTTCGGCTGCCCTCTACAGCCTGGGGCACGGAGGCAACGACGCACAGAAGACTATGGGAATCATCACGGCTGTGCTTGCCTCGGCGGCACTGCTGCAATCGGGCCCCGACGGATCGCTTCCGCAGATCCCCTTATGGGTGGTACTCGCGTGCCACGCCGCGATGGCGCTTGGAACGCTAAGCGGTGGATGGCGAATCGTTCACACGATGGGCTCTCGCATAACGAAGCTCAAACCGGTTGGAGGCTTTGCCGCCGAAACAGCCGGCGCCACAACTTTGTTCATGGCTACGCTGGGCGGCATACCTGTGAGCACGACTCACACAATCACCGGCGCCATCGTAGGAGTGGGAGCGACTCGGCGCTTGTCAGCAGTGAGGTGGGGTGTCGCGGGTCGTGTGGTGTGGGCATGGATTCTGACGATCCCGCTGTCAGCTATAATCGCTGCGCTCTGCTTCCTGTTGATACAAGCTGGGTTCAGACAATAGATTTGATTCGGGACCGATGTCGAAACGGTCACAGCAGGTTGCAAAAAATCGGATTGCGAGGTCACGACAAACCGGATCGTTGTCTCGCGCGTCACCGTTGAGCGTGATGGCGGTCACAAGGAACGCGAATTCTCTTGACAACGCAAAGCGCAGTGATAAATGTCACCTACGCTTTTCTTATCAGAAAAAGAGTCGATCTGAGGTAGGGACTATGACAAAGTCTTTGACCAGTCGCTTCAGCCGAGGATTGTTACTAGCGTTGGTATGTGTTATAGCGGGAATCCTTGGTCTTGCTTTAGGAGCGAGGTCGCCAGCCGCGGCCGCTTCCCCGGTCTCATTGCCACCACAGTCAGATGAAAAGTCCATAGAGATCTCCGAACGACCCGACGAGTTGGTGGAGTTCAGAACCCTTCGATTGAACGACGTCGAGATTGCTCCCAACCGGAAGTTCAGCGCATCAGCACTGGCGGCAAAAAGTGGAGGCCAGGTTGTGGACTGGATTCAAAACCTTCAGTTCAGTCTGAGAAATAGAACGGACAAGAGGATAACCTACATCGGGTTCGAGCTTCAATTTCCAGACACAGGTGCCACTGGCCCATTGATGGTTTACCGCGAGTTTGGCATAGGGATACATCCGAACGCCGGCACGCCGGCGGGAGCGGTACTAAGAAATGATGTACCGCTTAGTCTAGGACCCGGAGAGACCGCAACCGCCATCCTTTCAGCGGACCGTCTGCGCCGAATCAAGCACTTCATAGGCCTTAGGAACTTTCAGCTCGCGGACTTAAGCAGAGTGGTAGTGAAAGTACTTAATGTTTTCTTTGACGATGGAGTGATGTGGTCAACCGGACATTACTACAAACCTAACATTGCTGCACCGGGCGGTTACGAGCGCATTGATCGGTAAGTTAGCCAAACACCGATCTCACAATTTGCAGTCGCCGATAAACTTCAATAAATGGAGCAGTCTATGAAGGTCTTCCTCTTGACCGTGTTGTCTTTCGTGTTTTCATTTGCAGCCGCGAACGCGATTCCATCGAAGGGTGAAGCCCCCGCTTCTCTCGCGCTCCTGAGAGCATAATCACCGAGTCAGTGCCCGCCATGCACCTTCAATTGCATCGTCAATGGCGTCAGCATTGATTCGTACACGTCCACTGATGGCTGCTCTTTCATTCAGGAGAATGGGCATCTCTGTAGCGGTGGTGCCAGCAAGCTGCACTTCAACATAACAGGCTCCGGAAGAGACGAGTTGCAAAGAGCTCAGACTACCTGCGCTGGCTATAACGATGCACAACCGCCCTCCGAGTGTTCCGGTCTGGTAGATGACTATGCCGTAGTAGGCCCCCGTTTGCTGTCCTGTTGGCCAAACACAACCATTCTACTCGTGTGACAACGGCATCGGTGGCAGCGGAACATGTGTACAAAACGATTATTGCGGGACGAGTAATTGTCAGAATCCCGGGCAAAACTGTGGGTGCGATACCGGGTTAGTTAAGCCGCACGCAGAGTGTTGGTTCGGTTGGTGTTTCGACTTAAATACTTGTGGCTATGACGAATGTTCTTTCGATGAGGAGTGCGGTCTTCCGTTTTGCGATGACCCTGATTGGTGCGCTGATACGATGGGATATATTGGAGCTGATTGCCGTTGTCATTGGGATACACCGATCGTCATCGATGTTCAAGGCGATGGTTTTAATCTTACGAGCGCAGCAAACGGAGTCAACTTCGACCTTAATGCCGCTGCGGTGGCCGCGCGCATCGGATGGACCGCTGCCGACTCTGATGATGCCTTCCTCGTGCTGGACCGAAACGGCGATGGGCATATTGATAGTGGAAGAGAGATGTTTGGCGACACCACATCTCAGCCTGATGCCCCGTTTACGCTGCGCAATGGTTTTCGCGCGCTCGCCGAATTCGACACACCGCAGAAAGGTGGCAACGGGGACGGCATGATCAACAGCCAAGATAGGATCTTCTCATCGCTTCGGTTGTGGCAGGATACGAATCACAATGGCATCTCCGAATCGAGCGAGCTTCACAAATTACCGGAACTCGGCATTTATGCAATCAGCCTTGAATACAGGCTATCGAGACGAACGGACCAATATGGTAATCGATTCCGGTATCGGGCAAAGACTTATGATGCACGTGGCGAACATGTTGGACGGTGGGCGTGGGACGTTGCCTTCGCGACGAAATAAGCGAGCAAGCCTACACCATAAACCGTAATGAATCGCTACGTTGCTCAACTAGAATCCAAAAACCTCTGCATCTCTCGCTTGCAGACTCTACAACGCCCATTCCATGATTTGCATTTCAACAACTCGACTGACAACAATCTCGGCTACGGCCAAATGTCATTCAGCAACGCCGCTAATCGGTATCCTGCGAACGCAACTCGCTTGCGAGCTACTTTGAGCGCTTTCGTTCGATAAGTCGCATTCGGCTGCTTTCCGCTGGCGACGTTTTTGTAAGCGACCGTCTTCGCTAGCGCGTTGCTCTCGTCTGCGCTTGTCGAATAAAAAGTCGGTGAGCGAACGACTCGACGACGAATCGACGAGCCGTTCACTGGAGGGTCGTAGTCTCGAGCTCAGCGCTCAGGCAACAAAGAAGCTGGTGGAGGAGACGAACAGGAGCAACCGTCGCCCGCCATAGACCGGTCGGTTATCCGTACCTTCATCGTGTCGTCGCTCTTACCCAGGAAAGCTGTTCCCGATCCGGCGCCGCTGGTGTTGCCCTGAATGTGAACCTTGCGATCGCCCTTGTTGTGATTGATGCTGAATTCGCACCCGACCACGTTGGCGGTTCCTCTTCCGCTCGCGACCTGCACACCGTTCGAGCAAAACAGATAGTCGCCGGTAGCCACGTTCACGAAAACGACATTGCCCGAGCTTGAGTCATCCTGCAGGCAGAAGCTGTAAACAGTCACCGGGAAGCTGCACGTTGCGGTGTTGTTGGATCCGTCGGTAGCCGTGCACGTCACTGTCGTCGTTCCCAACGGGAACATGGAAGCGGACGGCGGATTGCACGTTACCGTCACAGTCGAACAGTTGTCGGTTGCCGTTGGCGTGGCAAACTCGACCGGCGCGCTCGTAGCAAACGGGCACGAGGCCTGCGCTGCGACGTTAATCGGAGCTACACATCCGTTCGGGAACGAAGGCTGCTGGTTATCGTTCACCACAACCGTGAAGCTACATGTGGCCGGCGTTCCGCCGTTTGAAGCCATACAGAAAACGGTCGTCACGCCTTTGGGAAA
>Ga0075436_100000219_pt1 | contig 35473 bp, 17 predicted proteins | sample RhiMethybrSRZTD5_FD_75303 | JGI IMG/M metagenome (GOLD analysis project Ga0075436, IMG submission 75303) | Populus rhizosphere microbial communities from Tennessee, USA - Rhizosphere MetaG P. TD hybrid SRZTD5 | ecosystem: Host-associated > Plants > Roots > Rhizosphere > Soil | place: USA...
CTTCAAGTCCTTGTATTCCGGTTCGGTGGCCACCCGCACGGCCACAACCGTTGCGCGTCGCTGGCCAGCTTGCGCCAGCACCCGGCCGATCTGGTTCGGAGCGTCCACTTCTACGTAATCCAAATTGAGTGGAACAAACTGATGGAGACGGCGGAAGTACCGGGCCGGCGCGTCATAGTACTGCACTGGGAAGAGCGCTTTTGTATCTTCAACCACGATGGGCTCGGAGAGGGCAAACTTGACCGGCTGGCCGCCGATTACTGCATTGTTTCCGATTTTCCTCACTGGAGCCGTTCCCAGGAGCACACCGGGAGCCTGATAACCGAGGAGCAAGTCCTCATAGCGGTCCCCGGGGAAGAGGACGTTGATTCCCTTCTGCGCCAGATAGAACTCGGCCTTGGCTTTGCCCACGGAATCGCCGCAGCCCACCACTACCTGCGCGTGGCGCTCAATCGCCTGGGGCACAAGCGCGGAAATGCCGTGGGTATCTTCAATCCAGCCGTAGCGGCCGGCAGCATGCGTGGTGGGGTACTGCATCTTGTCGCCCAGGATTTCAAAGCGGAACACGCCCGTGTCGTCCAGCCCATACCACTTATCCCCATGGCGGGCGACCACGCTTCCGAACAAAGGATAGACTTCAACCGGAGTGAAGCCGGCAATGCGTCTGACCAGCGCGCCCTCGTGATAATCGAGCATCGCCGAAATGGGCAGAGGTTTTTCGGTTAGATCCCAGCGCATCTGGTAGCTAAGCCAATCCCGGCCTACGCGGTCCACCTGCGTGCCGATGCGCGTTCCCGGCGGGATTTGCAGCGCGGTTTCTCCCAGAACCAGAGTTTTCGCCGAAAGCGGCACGACAATGGAAGTGGCGATATTCACATCGCCGAACTGGGGCTGGTAGCCGTGATCCGTCATGTGATCAAGCACGGCGCTCTCGGCCTTGAGCCCGGCCTTCACTGCCAGAGAGCTGGCGCGGCGCATGTCTCGGGTGCCTGATTGGCCGCACTCCGGGCCGCTGAAGGCCAGGATGGCGCTGGCCGCGAGCCGGCGATAGAGGTCGGGGTCATGCGTCGCCAGGTCACGGTAGGCGGCCCGGACGTCGCAACTGGGATTGTCGCTGGCCCGCCACAACACATACCGGACATCTGCCATGACCAGGGGATCAGAGGTCTGGTACTGGCGATAGAAATCAATCAAATCGTGGCGAAACTTGGGATCGTAGCCCTGCCAGAAACAGCTGTAACAAACAGGCGCCGGCTGAGGCGCAATTTTGTCGCTGGCAAAACGCAATGGCTCGCCGCCCCGGAGTAGCAGGTAAGCGGCGCATGCCCCAACTAGCAGGCCGGCTAAAAAAGCGGCTACTGTTTTTTTCACGGTTCTTACAGGAATCTTCTCAAAAGCTTGCGGCGGAAGTCTACGTTTTCCTGAAACGTGATTGTGGGCCCCCATTCTCCGGACTTGAGCGCACCCCTGCTTTCCATGACAATAGACGAGTGAAGAACAAGGTCATAGTCATCGGGCTGGATGGCCTGGAGCCGACCATTGTGGATCGCATGCTCCAGCGCAACGAACTGCCCAACCTGGCGCGCCTGCGCGATGATGGCGTGTACACGCGCCTGCACACCACTTATCCCGCCCAGACGCCAGTCGCCTGGTCCTCTTTTGCCACCGGCACCAATCCCGGTGGGCACGGGATTTTCGATTTCATTTGCCGGGATCCTCAGACCTACCAGCCTGATCTCGCTCTCAGCCGTTTCGAAAAGCCGAAAAATATGTTTTCCCTGCCCCGCGTGGTCAGCAAGCGCCGGGGTGTGCCGGTTTGGCAACGCCTCTCCGAAGCCGGCATTCCCAGCGTGGTCCTGCGCTGTCCCTGCACTTTTCCAGCGGAAACCCTGCAAGGGAAGATGTTGTCCGGCGTGGGTGTTCCCGATCTGCGTGGGGGCCAGGGCACGGGAACCTTTTATACGCAGGACCGTTCCACGCAGCGCCAGGAGCACGAGCAGGTGATCTTCCTGGGGAAGGAATCCGAAATCGTCACTCAGATCATTGGCCCGCGCAATACTCGGGCACATCCGCCCTCTGACCTCACCACGGACCTGCGCGTCCAGGTGGACCGCACCGCGGGAAAATTGGTTCTGAGCACGGCGGGTGCCCCGCCGGTCGAAGTGCGCGAGAAGTGCTGGAGCCCGTGGATGCGGATCAAATTCAAGGTCTCCATGCTGCAAACGGTAACCGCTCTGGTGCGCTTTTACTGCCGGCAGCTTGCTCCTCAGGTTGAATTTTACGCTTCGCCTTTGAACTTCGATCCTGCCGCACCCCTGTTCCCCATTTCCCATCCCGCCAATTACGCACAAACTCTGGCTGATTCCATTGGCCAGTTCTCCACCCTTGGGATGGCGGAGGACCATAGCGGGCACAATAACGGCCGCTTTGACGAGCAGGCGTTCGCGGACCAATGCGAGTTCGTGTTCCAGGAACGCGAACAGATGATGAACCATGAACTGGAGCGCTTTACCGAAGGCTTCTTCTTCGTCCTGTTCGACACTCCTGACCGCCTGCAGCACATGTTCTGGCGTTTTCTTGACCCCACCCACCCTATGTTTGAGCGCGACCGCTCTGCCGAGCTCGGCGAACAGGTAGCCCAGCTTTACCGCCGCTGCGACCGGGTGCTGAGCAAAGCGCTGGAGCGGGTGGATGAGAACACGCTGCTGGTCGTGCTTTCCGATCATGGGTTCAATTCTTTTCGCCGCGGAGTTGACACCAACACCTGGCTTTGGCAGAACGGCTTGCTCGCATTAAATAACGGCAACAAGCCAGCCTCCGACCTGGGGGATGGCTTCCGCAACGTGGATTGGGCGCACACCCGCGCCTATGCGCTGGGCCTAGGTGGGATCTACTTGAACGTAAAAGGCCGTGAGGCCGGCGGAATTCTGGAGGAAAACGGCGCCGAAGCCGAGCGCGTTCGCCGCGCCATCGAGCAGGGTCTGGCCGAGCTGGCAGATCAGGATTTGCGCGTGTCCGCCATTCGCAGCGTCTCCCGCAAGGAGCGGATCTACTCCGGTCCCTACACAGCCGAAGCTCCCGACCTGCTGGTCAACTTTCGTCCGGGATACCGGGTGTCCTGGGCCAGTTCCCTCGGGGGCTTCAGCCCCGCACTGTTCGAGGACAACACTCGGCGCTGGAGCGGAGACCACATCATTGATCCTGATGCCGTGCCCGGAATCTTCTTCATGAACCGGGCCGCGGTGCACAATGACGTGAACATGCTGGATGTGGCGCCCACGATTTTGAAATTTCTTGGGGTCGCCGGCCACGAATCTATGGAGGGCAAGTCCCTGCTGTAACATCTCCATACCTGTGAAAACTGAGACCAAACCGCAGATTCGCCACAACGTGCCCCTGCTCGATTTGAAAAAGCAGTACGCAAGTATCCGCGAGGAGGTCCAGAGTGCTCTGGCGGTGGTATTCGAGTCCCAGCAATTCATCCTCGGTCCGCAATTACAAGCGCTGGAACAGGAGATAGCCGCCTACTGCGGCACGCGCTTCGCCATTGGCGTCGGCTCAGGCACGGATGCGCTGCTGCTTTCCCTGCGGGCTCTTGGCGTGGGTTCGGGCGATGAAGTCATTGTTCCCGCCTTCACGTTTTTCGCCACCGCGGAATGCGTAAGCCTGCTGGGCGCCACGCCCGTCTTTGCTGACATCCAGCTCTCTACTTTCACTCTCGATCCCGAAAGTGTGGCCGCGAAAATCAGCCCGCGCACGCGGGCCATCATCCCCGTCCACCTCTACGGCCAGGCGGCGGACATGAATCCTCTCCTGGAACTGGCGCGGAAACACAAATTGCACCTGGTTGAGGACAACGCCCAGGCGCTGGGCGCGACCTATCATGGCCAGCCCACCGGCGCGATGGCTGATGCCGGCTGCATCAGCTTTTATCCCACCAAGAACCTGGGCGCCTGGGGCGATGGCGGCATGGTGGTGACGAACTCGGAAGCTGTTGCCCAGCGGCTCCGTTCGCTCCGCGACCATGGCAGCGCCAATAAGTACCTGAGCCAGGAGGTGGGCTGGAACAGCCGCCTGGACGAAATTCAATCCGCGGTGCTGCGAGTCAAGCTGCGCCATCTGGATGAGTGGAACCGGCAGCGGCGCAGTCATGCCGCGGCTTACGATTCGCAACTGCGCGGTCTGGCCGGAGTTGTGACCCCACAACTGAGCGGTTGGGGCGACCACGTGTTCCACCAGTACACCATCCGGGTACGTCACCGCGACGCGGTGCAGAAGGTGTTGAGTGCCCGCGGGATTGGTACGGCCGTCTATTATCCGGTTCCCCTTCACCTCCAGCCCGCATACGCATCGCTGCATTACCAACCAGGCGACCTGCCGCAGTCCGAGCGTGCCAGCGCCGAGGTCTTATCCTTGCCCGTCTTCGCAGAAATCACCGATGAACAGATTACGTCCGTAAGCGGCGCACTGCGCGAAAGCCTCGCCAGATAACGGTTTAGCGGGTTTGCCAGCCCTTGGACCCGCTGCCGGCCATAGCGTATTAAGAGCGAAAGCTGATTGCTCTTTCGGGGCGCGGACCGTACCATGTGTCTCTAACTCTGAGCGGATATTCGGGGACATCCTTTGCGCTTTACCGCTGACCCGCACCGTTTTCTGTCGCGGCTGCAAACCACCACCGCGCCTGGCGAATTGCGCCGGGTAGAGCGTGTACTCGCCACCACCCGCCTCTTCCTGGCGACCTCATTTCTCGCGGCCATTTACGTCGTGCCCGTCGAGCCCGGGCATTATCCGCCACTCGTGTACCTGCTCCTGTTTTTCTACCTCGCGCACAGCTTTGCGGTCATGCTCCTGGCGCGCATTCGGCTCAGCCCCACCCTGGCTTTTCGCCTGTTTGTGCATGGCGCCGATATCGTTTGGCCTACGGTTATCTCGCTGTTCACCAAGGAAGCCATCAGTCCATTCTTCCTGTTCTTTCTTTTTGTGTTGCTCGAAGCGGCATATCGCTGGGGATTATGGGAAACCTTGGCCACCTCCGTAGCGAGCATTATTCTGCTTATGGTGGAAAATGCGGTGGCCCGCTGGGTCAGCCTGCCCGCCGCTTTTCGCATCCATCCTGAACTCAACCGCCTGCTGCTGAGCGCGGCCTATCTGTTAACCATGGGCCTGCTGATCGGCTACCTGGCAGAAAACGAGAAGCAACTGCGCGCGGAAAAAGCACTGCTGAGCCGCGTTCTGGCGATGGCCCGCGTTGACTTCGGACTCACCGGCAGCTTGCAGCAGATCTTTCAGGAGCTAATCCATCTATTCGGCGCCGGAGAAGCTTTGCTGGCCATCGAGGAATCCCATAGCACGCGCGTTTCTGCCTGCGCAGCCAAGTGCGTTGCCGGCGGTGGCATCGAGTTTCGCTGGCTTTCCCCGGCTGAGGCCAACCGCGAGTCTTATCTGTTTCCCGCCCCTGCGCACACCTGGTTTGCCGCTCGCAATCCCGATGGCCTGCGGCTGCTGGCGGTGGCTGAAGACGGCTCCCGACTTCGCAAGCTTTCAACTGACTATCTGGCGCCGCTGCTCGCGGCGCGCCAGTTCCATTCTGTTGTCGCCGTTTCTCTCACCACCACGGACGAGTGGTCCGGGCGTCTTTACCTGTTCGACGCTACCCTGCCCTCGGACCGCGAAGAGGCCTTGCGCCTTCTTCAGGATCTCGTGCGGCAGGTAGGGCCGGCAGTTTCTAACGTTTACTTGCTGGCTCGTCTGCGCCAGCGCGCCGGCGCCATCGAGCGTGCCCGCGTGGCCCGGGAGTTGCACGATGGAGCCGTGCAGTCGCTGATTAGCGTAGAGATGCAGGTGGATGTGCTGCGCCGCCGGGCTAGCGCCCAGCCTCACCAGGTTGTCCCAGAGCTGGGCCGCATTCAAAAGCTGCTGCGGGAAGAAGTACTTAAATTGCGTGACCTCATGCAACAGATGAAGCCCCTGGCGGTTGAGGGCAAGACGCTGGTCGCATTCCTGCAGGACGCGGTGTCCAAGTTTCAGCGTGAGACCGGCATCTCCGCCCGTTTCATCTGCCAGGACGCAGGCGTGGACCTTCCCGCCAAGACTTGCCGGGAACTGGCCCGCATTGTGCAGGAAGGGCTGGTCAATGTTCGCAAGCACAGCGGGGCTCAGCACGTCGTAGTCCAGTTGCGATCCGTCCCGGGCAGCTATCATCTGGCTATTCAGGACGACGGCAGTGGTTTCGAATTTTCCGGGCGTCTTTCGCAGACCGAACTGGAAGATCAGCACAAAGGCCCGGCGGTGATCCGGGAGCGGGTGCGTTCCATTGAAGGTGAGCTCACGGTAGAATCCGTGCCTGGCCACGGTTCACGGCTGGATGTGATGATTCCCCAAAAGCAGCGCGTCGCCTATGCATAAGCATCAACAACCCGTGCGCATTCTGCTGGCCGACGACCATCCCATCTTCCGCGACGGCTTGCGCCGCCTGCTGGAAACAGAGCCGGGATTTCATGTGGTGGGTGAGGCTTCCGACGGCGCCGAAGCGGTGGCTATGGCAAGAAAGCTCAAGCCTGACTTGCTGCTGCTCGATTTGGCCATGCCCAGACATCCAGGCCTGGAGGCCGTCCGCGAACTGGGAAGCAGCGGCACAGCCACGCGAATTCTTTTGCTGACCGCTGCGGTCGAGAAAGAGCAGATCGTGGAAGCGCTGCAACTGGGGGCCCGCGGCGTTGTCTTGAAAGAATCAGCCACCCAGTTGCTCCTGAACAGCATTCACGCCGTGATGGCCGGCCATTACTGGGTAGGACGTGAAATCATTTCCAATCTGGTGGAATATCTGCGTGGCCTGCTGACTCCCGCGGCCACACCCAAGCAAAAGAAATTTGGACTTACGCCACGCGAACTGGAGGTGGTGTCGGCCGTGGTCGCAGGTTATACGAACAAGGATATCGCCGCCCACTACAGGATCAGCGAAGATACAGTCAAACACCACATGAGCAATATCTTCGATAAGCTCGGTGTCTCCACGCGCCTGGAGCTTGCGCTTTTCGCCGTCCACCAGGACTTGCCGCTCGTGCCTCTGGAACAGGCATCCAGCTGAGCTTTGCCGCGGTTGAGATTCCCTTAGCAGAAATTGCCAGCGAACGAGGGTTTTGAAAAGAACGGCGCAGTCTGCCGCCATCTGACCGGCAGTCTGCGCCTTTGGCTTACCGCCCGTGCCAGTTGCGAACCAGCCAGCCAAAAGTGGCGCTGGAAAGCACGGCGAAGGCAAGGTTCACGGGGGAGGATGTTCGAAGAGCTGTAGAAACTTTGTTGGACTGCTCCATTACCGCTAGGGGAGTAATGCGTCGTTTCGGGTTAACAATCATTTTGCGGCGAAGCCGCGTTTCCGCGCTGTGTACTTCTTCGCTCACAAAGTGAACGCCTGGATCCGCGAGACCTTGTTGCCCTTCCGGTATTAGCCTTGCCATGAGATCGCGCCTCCGAAAGATCTTTCTCTACCGACGTCCCCAGGACTGCTAATAACAGAGTCCACCCTACTCAACAGAAGCGTCAAGGTGAAAAGTACATGATAGGGCTTTAAACCTATAGGTACTAAGGTGCTTGGTCTAATACCCGGGCGAATCGGCTATGCGCCCGCCGGCTTTGCCTCGCTCACAGACTGGATATTGGGCATGCCGGAACCCACCAGCTTGAGCTTGGGCGGGCGATTTATAGCGTCGAGAACTTCACGCGCGATGCGATCGTCAATCTTGTTGGCTTCATCCAGTTCCACGGGGTACCGGATCACCACCTCCAGCCCTCCTTGGGTCAGCCGCAGGCGGGTCTCCGGATGCAGCGAGTTGCGGGAGAGCGGACCCAGGCTCTGCTCCATGCTGCGGTGTTGCCGCTCCATGCGCTCGCGATAATTCTCGAACACTTTCGCGACCGCGTTGGTCAGGCGTTCTTCGACCTGGTGATAATCGCTCTCCGTCGCCAACGTGAGCGTAATCTCATGCCAGTCGAAGCGGGTGCCGGGAATCTGCTTGAACAGTCCCGCGTTGGGCTGGAACACCACGGAATTGGAGAACACAACCATGCGACCGGTTGGATTGGCTTCTTTGCCGATCTCCATCAGGTGCAAGCGCACCAGGCCAATGTCCACCACCTCACCGGTTACGCCGGAAACCTGGACACGGTCTCCGACCCGCACACCATATTTGCCGATCAGATAAAAGTAACCGGCCACCGAGAGGATCACATTCTGCAGCGCCACGGCAATGCCCGCGGTGAGCAGGCCGGCGAAAGTGGCCAGCGTCCCCAACTCGCTGGAAAAGGCTACGGCGACAATTATGGCGATGAGCGACCAGACCACAAAGCGCCGTAACAGCAGGAACTGGTACCTCCGCCGCACGTCCTGCACATAGCGGAAGGTAGCCTTGCGCCATACGCTGGAGAGAACAAAAACGAATCCCAGGATGATGGCCAGCACCGCTACGCGTAGCGCCAAGCTCTTCAATTGGCTGACATATTGCGAATGCACGCTTTCACGCCAATTACTCAGGCTGCGGGTGTACAGGTCGAGCAAAACGGACTGCTTCGCCAGCGGCAGTACTACTGCCGAAAGCTGCTTGAATTGAGCTGTTAGCTGGTCCAGTTGCTGTTTCTGCTGGGCGAGTACGGTGGGATCCGGCGAATCCGGTTGGTTGGAAAGTTGATCGCCGCGCTTGATGAGATCCCGCAAAGTATTGATCAGGGGAGTGCGCAGCGTTTTAGATGAACTTACCAGAGCCGCCGTTTGCGTCAGGCCTTGGTCCAGCGTGTGAATTCTTCGCCGCAATTCGAACAGGTCCGTCAAGATCGCTAGAATTCCGGAGGGTTCCGCCTTGCGGTTACTGGCAGTGGTCGCGGTGACCGGCTGGGGAGCGCCCGCCTTATTAGCATCGGTAGCTGCCGCCGGCACGGTGCGCGCCAGGTCCTCAATCTCCGTCTGCAGGTTTCCGGAAGTCATCCCCTCCACACTCCGGCCGCTCACAAACTCAATCATGCTGCGCAGGGAATCCCGGCGGGCCTGCAGAAGGTCAAGTTCGCTTTGCGTCTCCGCGATGGTCGAGGCCAGGGTGCGGCGCCTGCGCCCGCTGGCTGTCTCCAGTTTCGTTCGCATCGCTACTACCTCTTGCTGCCTTGCCTTGACCTGCTGGTCGGCTTTGTCCGCCATCGCCACCAACGATTGGTATCGGGAGGGGCTGGAAGTTCCTACGCTTGGCTGGCCAGCCTTGCCTCCGACTCGACTGAGGAGTTGGGCGTCTGCCCGGGCGAAATCGAAGGAGATCCGGACGACTTGGTCGGCTAATTGCCGGTTCTGGTTGAGAAATACAATGTCACTCGGCTCACTTGCCACTTCCTGCTGAATCGTGAGCTGGCGGTACCACATGATCGTCTGATTCAGATAGGAGATAACGCTCTGGGCATCAGGAATATTGGAGGGAGCGGGTACCGTCTCGGCAGGCTGAGCCAGGATGGGCACGACCGACAGGCCCGTAAGCAATACGAGGGCTGCCGCGAACCAGCGCGTTGGATGCATGCCAGACATGAACAATTCGCTATGGCTGCGCTCGTCACCGCAACCCTCGGGCATCGCTGCGAACAGCTCAGGTTATCCGGCAGAACGGACGCAACGCAAGTAGGGGCGGCCATTGCCTCGGCATCGGCAGCCTTAGAGAGCGTGGCGTCCGAACCCGCTTTGATTCCCGCGCGCCGCCAAACTTCCAAGCCTCCTACTTTGGCAGGCCGTACTGGAAAGTAATAGGAGACCCATCGTTGAGGATGATTTTGTATACGTACGTACTGTGTGTAGATAGGTTCTTTGTGCTGATATTGAAGATCCACTGTTGACCAGTCGAATCCCAGCGGAACGATGTATCAGGCGTAGTGGACACCACCGTCTCGTCCACCTGTGCGGTGACGGTCCCGTTAACTGCGCCAATCAGATTGAAACTCGACACAACACCTGGAGTGCCGATGGAGTTTCCGAGTGCATCGCAAACCCGGAATTTCGCCGGTACGGTGCTGCCCTGCTTGAACGTACTGGTTCCGTCCGCATTAATGGGCTGGAGGATCTGGTGACCGGCGTCGCCGTAGCAGACGCCGCCCGATTGATAAGTAACGCCATACGTGGCTGACTGGTTGAGCGAATTACCAGCAACATCGGTCGCAGTGACGGAAAAGCTCTTTACGCCAACAGTACCCGTAGTGATGAGAGCTCCGTTCGCTACGGTCCCTGAGCAACTGGCAAGGCCAGATGAGCCAGTGTCACTGCAGGTGTAATTTGCGGCCACACTCTGGTTGAGCAGGTAGTTGGCGTTACTGGCTGGCGCGACAAGGTTGATCATAGGCGGGGTCACGTCAACATTAATTACGCCGGTGGAAACAATGGCCGAATTGCCGGCTTTGTCGGAGACTGAACCCGAGATCGTCTGGTTACCTCCTTCCGGAACTGGGACATCCGCAGGACAGGAAACGTACCCGGAAAGGTTGTCAACGCAGGCGAAATGCACAGTCGGCTTTCCCGTAGTGCCGTTGTACCAGCCCGTTGCCGCCGGATTGGACGGTGTAATGGTCAATGTGATAGTTGGGTTTGTCTTGTCAATGCTGATGCCTGTAACCGTAACGGAAGCGGCCGTGTTTCCAGCCTTGTCAATACAAGTCCCTGTATTGGTTACCGATTGATTTGCCCCCTCTGTGCTAACCATAGCGCCGGCTATGCTGCTGTTTGCATCAGGACCTGACTGCACAGTACCGGTATCGGAGCATGAGAAGCTCACAGTAACGTCTGTGTTGTTCCATCCGTAGCTGTTGGCCAAAGGCAGCCGGCTGCCGGTAATTACGGGCTTTGTCTTGTCGATGTTGATTCCAGCAGCAGTTGCTGGATCGCTCACATTGTCCGCCTTATCGGTACAGGTACCCGTCGCGGACAGATTTGTCCCTTCGCTGATTAGCGTTACAGGACTATCGCAATGTGCAATGCCCGATAAACCATCGGCACCCGTGAAGGTGACCGTAACATCGCTGTTGTTCCACCCGAACGGGTTCGGTCCAGGCGATGCGGCAGCAGTAGCTGTGGGCTTCGCCTTATCAATGTTGATGCCGCTTACCGTAGCTGGATCGGCACTATTACCGGCAATGTCCACGCAGCTTCCCGTGTTCGTAACTGAAAGGCTCTGCCCCTCCGCCGTCACCGTTGACCCCTCTACCGTGTTCGTGCCAACGGCGGATTGCACTGGTCCGGTATCCGCACACGCGAAGCTCACAGCAACGTCTGTGTTGTTCCAACCGTAGCTGTTGGCCGAAGGCAGCCGGCTGCCGGTAATTACAGGTTTTGTCTTATCAATTTTCACTGTAACCTTGGCTGGCGTGCTCACATTGCCAGCCTTGTCGGTACAGGTCCCGCTCACATCGGTGCCCGCGGTTTCAGCGCTCAGCGCGCTGGAGCTAGTACAACTCTCAATACCACTCTGAACCGCACCGGCGTCGCCGGCAGAAGTGAAGCCGACAGTCACGTCGGTGTTGTTCCACCCTGCCGCATTGGGTACCGGTGACGGGTTAACCGTAGGCGGGTTAGGTGGCGTCTTATCGATATTAATCTTGTCGACCGTAGCAGCATCGGCCACGTTTCCTGCTTTGTCAGTACAGGCTCCAGTGTTTGTCACTGACTGATTTTGGCCCTCTGTGCTCACCACTGCATCGGTTACGGAGTTGGTATCTATGCCCGATTGCCCTGTACCAGAATCGGCGCAGGTGAAGCCCACCGTCACATCCGTGTTGTTCCAGCCGAAGGCGTTGGCCGCCGGCGTACGGCTGCCAGTGATCACGGGTTTGGTCTTGTCGATGTTTATGCCAGAAAGGCTGGCCGGAGTGGCCGTATTCCCTGCCGCGTCCGTGCAACTTCCGGTCACAGTCTGGTTAAGCCCTTCGGTGGTGACGGTGACATCCAGCGGGCTGGCGGCCGAGTTTCCCGTGGCCGCTCCCGACGCTCCTAAGGACGCTACGCCAGAGGTGCTGTCCGTACAAACGAATCTCACCGTTACATCGCTATTGTTCCAGCCGTTCCCATTTGCAACCGTCTGGCGGCTGGCTGTCAGCGACGGCTTGACCGAGTCAATCTTTACCGTTGCGGTGCCATTGGAGCCGGTGCCGGCCCCGGCGTTGCCAAGGCTATCGGTAGCTGTGCAACTCACGCTGTGGCTGCCCTCTCCGGCTACTGAAAGTTGAGCGGTAGCATTGGTTGAGTTGAGTCCTGTAACTCCGCTCAAAGTCGCCGGTGTGCCGTCAATCGTGCAGTTAATGGCGCTGACATTTGAAGCATCATTCGCGGTTACGCTGCCAACCGCAGGAGAGGTTTTGAACCAACCGTTGCTGCCATCGGGCGTGAAGGACACGATAACAGCCGGCGCCGTTGTCTTAATGGTCCAAGTGTAGGAGGCCGGACTCCCATCCACGTTGCCCGCCAAATCCGTGGCACGGACCTGGAACGTGTGGGAGCCGTCGCTTAAGTTGCTGTAGCTTTTTGGGTCGGAGCACGAACTGAACCCGGCACCATCCAGGTTGCACTCAAATGTGAGGTCAGTGGGAGCGCTTAGGTTGTCGGTTCCAGTAAAGGTAAAGCTCGGTGAAGCGTCTTTGCTCGGATTACTTGGGCTGTTGCTGATCGTAGTATCCGGAGATGTCGTGTCCAGCTTGATCGTGATCGTCCTCGTCGCCTCCACATTTCCCGCGTTGTCGCTGGCGAAATAGGAAATAGTTGTTGTTCCTTCCGCGGTAATGGGACCGACGCTCGCACTCGCGCCGGCAATCACTGTGCTGCTGATGGGCTGGGCTCCCGTGGCGCTATAAGTAATTTGTTTCACTCCGCTGCCACCGGAGTTGTCAGTCGCAGTGAGGCTCACGCTTACGTTTGTGTTCCACCAGCCATTTGCGTTGGACGCTGGATTTGGAACGGCTGTCGTGGTCGGCGGGGTCGAATCACATGAACCGCTAACACTCACGCTGGGCTGTAGACCTATCAGAGCAAAGCTAGATCCGCCAGGAGTGGTGTTATTGTCAGAATTGGTATTCCAGACGTAGTTGCCGGCAGTGCAGGCAGCGTTTGCCGTAGCCGTGAAGCTTACCGAAGCACCAGGGTTGAGCTTACCGGCGCCGGTAGTCTGAAGTGAGATTACACCCGAACTTAGTGAGACCGACCATGTACTGCCATTCGATGCCGTGACAGTAGCCGGTACGGACACCCTCGAATAAGCCGTCGGCACATGTACTTGAGCCGAGCCGATCTGCTGTGAACTATCGCTACTTTTGCCACTACCGCAAAGAGCATCCGTGCAGTTGGCGATTGTGATCGAGTAGCTCGTGGTATGTCCCGCAGTATCGGTCGTCGGAGATATTGACGCTTGGTAATTCTTTAACACCTGAGCGTCCGTAAACGTGGTTTGCGCCTGGGATTGCGCGCCGGCCGCGGTCAAATAAAACCGCACATCCAGGTCGTGGGAATCCGGCGAGAACTGGCTGTTGGAGATGTTGCCGTTCTGGTCGGCGACGGCGGTCATGGGAGGATGCGTATCAATGTTCGGCGACTCCACTAAAGTCAAAGTCACCGTTTCGCCCGGCTGCCAGCCGGAGCCCGTGATGTTTACGGTTGTGCCGGGAGCATAGTCGCTCTGGTCGGTCTTCACGGTGGCGAAGCCGTACAGTTCGCCGCTGGCCAGAGTGCCGGTGCTGGCGTTCTGCCCGCCGGCTACCAGCAGTAACCCATCTACAGTCGAAAGTGGGGCGCCCGCCGCGCCTGTGCGTGCGCTGGCCATGGCGCCGGTGGCCTGAACTGCCGTGTTCCACGGTGCAAACAGTTCCGCCGACGCTAGTTCCGTTCCGGCCGAGGTTCCGCCAACAACCAGCACGCTGCCGTTATGAGGAAGCAAAAGAGCCTGGTGGCCGGAACGCGCGGTTGTAAGCGAAGCCGGACTCGCGACGATGGTACCTGCCGCTGCATCATAAATTTCGATAGAAGCCAGATCGTTGCTACCGTCATTACCACCGACCAGCGCAACCGTGCCGTCGAGCAGGGTGGTAGCCGACAGCTTGGCGCGGGCAGTGGCTAGTGCCGGTCCGGCCGTTACCGCGCCGGTACCGCCGTCGTAAATCTCAGTGGAGGAGAGCGTAGTGGGGTTGCCGCTCGCGTCCACACCCGTTCCGCCGGCAATCAGGACGCGTCCATCGCTCAGCACCGCCGCGGCATGGTCACGGCGAGCTGTAAGCAGCGCGCCCGCAGAGCTAAACGTGTCATTCGTCTCATCAAACAATTCCAGCGCGCTCACCGGTCCACCAGAACTTTCACCGCCTGCCAGCAGCACATCGCCGTTCAGTAACTGCGAGATGCTATGACCGGCCCGCGCTTCAACCATGGTCGCCGACAACATTTGCCAGGCATTCGTCTGCGGGTCGTAGGTTTCGGCCGAGTTCGTGATCCCGCCCCCGCTGGTTCGTCCGCCGGTCACCAGCACGCGCCCGTCGGGCAGCACGAGGGCGGAATGCCCGCTGCGCGCCGCCTTCATGCCTGCCGCGGAAGAAAAGGTGCCATCCCTGTTGAACAATTCTGCGCTCGACATTGGCGCGCCGCTGCCATCCGAGCCGCCGGTTATGAGAATGCGGCCATCCGGTAGCGCAACTGCCGCCGCCCCGGAACGTGCGGTCGCCAGACTTCCGGCAGCCTGCCATACGCCAGTGCTGACCTGCGGCAACGACGCTTTTAAAAGGAATGTGGCGCTGAACAGCGATAGAAGGACTACACCCAGACGAAGCGTCCGCGACATACCTCACCTCAACCGCAGAATGGGCATGGTAACGAGCCCACCAGCAGCATGTTGGCGGAAAGGTCAGCTGTCCCGGAGCGGGGAATCAGAAATGGAACAGCACTACATCCAACAGCTGTACGGCAGCAGCAGCTCTAATTGCAACGCAACCAGCGCCACTTGCCCACCTGGGAAGGACTCGGTCTGCGTAAAGCCTTGCCAGGAGCCGAGTCCGAGCTAATCCTGTTCTACAGATGTCGTACCGTAAATGGCACAAAGGTGGGTGAAAACAGTTGCGGAGAGTATCAATGGCTGAATACTGTTATTGACATATTGCCAGTCCCTCGCCGACCACAGGGGAAGAAAATTTGTCGTGCGCTTATCGCCGCCCTTCACGCCTAGGGATTCATTGGGGCAAGGATCATTGGAATAGACCTGGATTGTAAAGTCGATTTGTTGCTTAGGGGTATTATGTCTGGTCGGTTTCCCGGATAACAGCTTCAGGTGTGAATGTCGGCTCCGGGCACCCGCCGGTACATCGATGAGCGACAGCGCGCCCCCGCCGCCGGAATTGAATGGTCTTTCCGCGTCCGACCAGCGCCACGCCATCGCCGCCAGCTTTATGGGCTGGACCCTCGACGCCTTTGATTTCTTTGTCCTCACCTTCCTGATCGGACCCTTGTCGCAACAATTTCGGGTCTCCAAAAGCGCCATAGTTCTCACCTTGACCATGACGTTGGCCATGCGGCCGGTGGGTGCGCTGCTGTTCGGAATGTTGGCCGACCGCTACGGTCGCCGCCGGCCCCTGATGGCCAATGTGATCTTCTTCTCGGTGGTTGAACTGCTCTGTGGTTTTGCCCCCAGCTACTCGGTGTTTTTTGCCCTGCGCACCATCTTTGGCATCGGCATGGGCGGGGAATGGGGAGTGGGCGCCTCGCTCGCCATGGAAAGCGTGTCCTCCCGGCGGCGGGGCTTCATTTCCGGCGTGATCCAAAGCGGCTATTCCACCGGCTACCTCCTGGCCGCCATTGCCGCCCGCCTCGTATTACCGTTCTGGGGCTGGCGAGCCATGTTTTGGGTTGGCGGACTCCCCGCCTTGCTGGCTTTCTATATCCGCTACCGGGTGAAGGAATCTAAGGCGTGGGAACAGCACCGCGCACCAACCGTGGGCAGCATCGCGCGTACCGCGTTCACCCATTGGAAGCTGTTTCTGTACCTGGTGCTGATGATGGCTCTGATGAACTGCCTCTCTCACGGCACTCAGGACCTCTATCCCGACTTCCTGGGCTCGCATGGCATCGCGCCTGCCACCGTGTCCTATTTAGCGATGCTCTACAACCTCGGAGCCATTCTGGGCGGCATTTCCTTTGGTCATCTTTCGGAACGAATAGGCCGGCGCTGGGGCATGCTGCTGGCCATCGCTTTGGCCCTTGCCGTCATTCCTCTATGGGCTTTCAGCACCCGCCTGGCTGCGCTCGCCGTGGGTGCGTTCCTGATGCAGGTGGGCGTGCAGGGCGCCTGGGGCATCATTCCCGCGCACCTCAACGAACTTTCTCCCGACACGGTGCGCGGGATGCTGCCCGGTTTTGCCTATCAGATTGGCATCCTGTTCGCCTCGCCTACCAACACCATCGAGTACGCTCTGCGCGACCGCCTGGGATACTCCTGGGCACTGGCCTCCTTTGAACTGGGGGTCATGCTTCTGCTGGCTTTAACTGTGGGCCTGGGCTCGGAGAAGCGGGGCAAGAGCTTCGTGCGACCATCCGTTGGCCAAGTCTCTGCCTGACCTATCCATGGCCTAGGAGTCGCTGCCCTCAGGGACAACGGCTAATGTCCACCTAAGCACCGCTAAAATCACCTTCGTAACCTACCCCTGATGACATCACGGCGCTAGCCTGAAGTGAGTCCTGCTCTAATTCATCGCCTTGAGGTTACTTGCGTGCTCTGCCATTTTGTTGATCAGCGGGTGGATTTCTTCGCCGTGCTGGAAGAAAAGCTGGGCGAGGGCTTTACCCTCACGCCGGCGGTGGAGGACGACTACACCTCTCTGGGTGCGAGCGATGTCATCCTCTGCAATCTTCCGGCGGGCGATGACCCCCGTTTCCCTGTCAGCTTGAAGACTTTGCAGACGTTAGTGCGGAATCCCGCAGGCATCCCGGTGGTCGCATTTCTCTCCACAGACGAGCGCGAAGTCATGCGGGAAGCGCTTTCGGCCGGCGCTTTCGATCATTTTGTGGAAACCGGGTCCATGCAGGAATTACGCCTTGTATTACACCGTGCGGGACGCTTCCAGGAACTGCGGCGCGAGTTACAGCGCCTGCAGGCCCCGGCTCACAATCCCGGCGAATTCGCCGCCATGGTGGGCACCGACAATAGCATGCGCCCGGTTTTTTCCCTGGCTTCGAAGGTGGCGCCCACAGACGCCAACGTGCTGATTACTGGCGAGAGCGGCACCGGAAAGGAACTGCTGGCGCGCTCCATTCACTCCGCCAGTTCCCGCTCCAGCCAGCCTTTCCTTGCGGTAGCCTGCTCCTCCCTGCCGGAAACCCTGATCGAGGCGGAGTTGTTCGGTCATGAAAAGGGGGCGTTCACGGGCGCCAACGCGGCGCGGGTCGGCCGTTTTGAAGCCGCCGGAGAAGGCACCATCTTTCTCGATGAAGTGGGCGACCTGGCTCCCGCACTGCAGGTGAAACTCCTGCGCGTGTTGCAGGAGCGCACTCTGGAACGACTGGGAAGCAACCAGAGCCGCCCTATGGAAGCGCGCGTCATCTGCGCCACCCACCGTAACCTGCAGCAACTGGCTAGGGATGGCTCCTTCCGCCTTGACCTTTATTATCGGCTCAATACCGTGGAAATTACTTTGCCCCCCCTGCGCGAGCGCCGTGACGATATTGCCCTGCTTGCCCACACCTTTTTGCAAGGTTTTAACCAGCGCCATCGCCGTTCCGCGCAACGCCTTTCCGCTGCCGCTCTTTGTGCCCTGGAGGAATATGATTGGCCGGGCAATGTGCGCGAGCTGCAGAACGTGATCGAGCGCGCGGTGGTGATCTGCGATGGACCGGAAATAGGAATTGAACACCTCCCTTCCCAGTTTGCCGCCTGGTCGGAAAGCGACTCGGGTAATTCTTTCGACGAAGAAGTCCGCAACTTCAAGCGCCGCCTCATCCTGCGCACTTTGGCGGAATGCGGTAACAACAAGGTCCAGGCGGCGCGCTTTCTCAAAATTGCCCGCTCTTCCATTCACCGCCTCATCGAAGAGCTTGATATTTCCCCCACTGTTCACTAACCGGGTTCTGCTTGAGGGAGATGTACTTCCGTCACTTGGAGCCGGTTTGCTCTCGGCCTAGCATGGATGTGTTCCCTTCGCCACTGTTATGCCTGTCACAACGGTTGGAATTCTAGGTTCTGAAGACGAGCAACTCGAGCTGCTGCAAACCCTGGTGGATGCCACCGCGGCCAGCCGCACCGTGCTCAAAGACCCACTCGCTGAGCTCGATTCCTTCATTCGCAAAGTTCGGGAAATCAAACCGCAGGTTTTGCTGCTGGACATTCCGCCCCGCAATCACGCTTCTGCTCTTGCTGCGGTGGAGCGCTTGCATGCCGAGTTTCCGCAGACGGCCATCTTTGCTTCAGGCGACATGATGAAGCGGCAGATCATCGTGGATGCCATGCGCGCGGGTGCGTGCGAATTCCTCGACCGCCCTCCCAGCACTCATAGCTTGATAGAGGCTTTTTCGCGCCTTTCCGCTACGCGCCGCAAACCTGGTGATGATGCCAATCGCGGCCGTGTGATCACTGTGCTGAATGCCAAAGGCGGCTGCGGAGCTACCACGGTGGCCGTGAATTTGGCCGTGTCCTTGAACGAGACTCATGGCAAAGCCGCGCTGGTGGATCTGGCGCCCATCGGGCATGCTGCCTTGCATCTCAATGCTAAACCCAATTTTGGCGTGCTGGACGCTTTGCAGAACTGCCATCGCCTGGATAGTTCTCTCCTCGACGGATTCGTGACCCGCTGCGATTCGGGCGTTCACCTGCTGGCTGCCCCGCCGGTGCCTACCCCAATCAAGCCGTCGGAAGATGAGGTGAGCCGCCTGTTCGATCTGATGGTGAATCACTACAAGTACGTCGTGGTGGACCTCTCTTCCCGCCTGGATCCCTTGGTTCGGATGGTCTGCGCATTTTCCGACACGATTCTTATGGTGGCGGAAACTGACATGATCGCGCTTTTGTGGAATGCGGCCCGGGTGCAGAGCTACCTCGGCGAAGCCTCGTCCCGCGAAAAGGTTCGGCTGGTGCTCAACCGGTTTCGTAAGACTCCTGAATTCAGCGATGCCGACGCCGAAGCCGCGGCCGATGCCCGCATCCTGTGGAAGATTCCCAGCCAATACTTCGTGGTTGGCAACGCCATTGACCGTGGCACTCCGGTCGCTTTGCAGAAGAACACGGACGTGGCGCGTTCCTTCCGTGGTCTGGCTTCAGTGGTCGCCCAGGATCAGAGCCGCCCCGCCCGCCGCCTGCTGAACAGTGAATACGCCAGCCGTATTCGCGCTTTCTCGACATAAACCGCACCCTGGCATCACCCGCGGCTGTCCGTCCGCTTGGCACTAAACCGCGGCATCCATTAGGATTACGGCTGTCACAGCCGGTTCTTTCTCGCATCTAACAGCCCGCATGCGCACCAATTTCGCAGCCCTGATGGCGGAGTCTGTTGGCTTGGCGGAATGCCTGGACCGCATGGCGGCCCGCAAACACGCCGATCGCCCCGTCTCCACCTATCGCCTGCAGTTCAGCCGCGAGTTCCGCTTCGTGGATGCGCGCGCCTTGGTGCCCTATCTCCGCGCCCTGGGCATCACTCACTGTTACGCTTCTCCCCTTTTGAAGGCTCGCACCGGAAGCGCTCACGGCTATGACATAACCGACCACAATACCCTAAATCCGGAAATCGGAAGCGAGGAGGAATTCCAGGCGCTCGTCTCCGAACTGCACGCGAACGGCATGGCCCTCATCCTGGACTCTGTTCCTAACCACATGGGTGTGGGACACGGTGACAATCCCTGGTGGCAGGACGTGCTGCAGAACGGGCGCAGTTCGGCCTACGCTGATTACTTCGATATTGACTGGGAACCGCTCAAGCCTGAACTCCGCAACAAAGTGCTTTTTCCCGTGCTGGGCGGACCCTACGGCGTGGAATTGGAACGGGGTCACCTGCGCCTGAAGTTTGACGGCAGCTTTGTTGTCCAGTACTACGACAAGCTCGTCCCGGTGGACCCCCAAACCATTCCGCTGATTTTTGAACCTCTCGGCGACCTGCGCGTCCAAGCGGTGGAACTTTCGGACTCCGACCGGGCTGAACTGGAGAATATCCTTTTCGCACTGCGCCAGCTTCCGCCCAATTGGTCAACCGATCCGCAACCGGTGGGCCGCCGCCGGGCGGAAGCGCCTGCCCTGTTGCAGCGACTGCAGCAACTAGCGGGTCGTTCCCCATCCATTGGCGCCCTCATTGACCAGGCGCTCGCGGCTACCAACGGCGAACCCGGGCTCCCCCGCAGCTTCGACTCTTTGCACCGCGTGCTGGATGCGCAAGCGTATCGCCTGGCCCATTGGCTGGTTTCGGGCGAGGAAATCAATTACCGCCGCTTCTTCGATGTGAACGACTTGGTGGGCCTGCGCATGGAAAATCCGCGTGTCTTCGCCGCCACTCACCAACTGCTGCGGCGTTTGCTGGCCCAGGGCAGCGTCGCCGGCCTGCGCATTGACCATCCTGACGGCCTGCTCAATCCGGCACAATACTTTGTTCGCCTGCAGATGCTTTATGCCGCCAGCCAGTGCTGCGGGCCTGAACCGCGCGGCGCCGTGGCGGAAAACGGCATTGAGGAAGAGGTGCAAACTATCTTTGGCCAGCATGAATGGATGCTCCGCCAAGTGCCGTTTTATGTTGTGGTGGAAAAAATCCTCGAACCGGGCGAGCATCTGCCGCCCTGGCCGGTGGACGGCACCGTGGGCTATGGCTTTGCCAACCTGGTCAACGGCGTTTTGATTGATTCCCGCAACCGGCGTTCCTTCACCCGGCTCTACGAGCGCTTCCTCGGCGGCCCCGTTGACCCCGACACGGTCATTTACGAAGCCAAAAGCCTGGTCATGAATACCGCTCTGGCCAGCGAGGTGGCAGTGCTCACCCACCTGCTGGATGAGATCTCCAGCGCCGACCGGCATGCTCGCGACTTTACAGTGAAGTCGCTGGCTACGGCGATCCGCGAAACCATCGCCTGCTTCCCGGTGTATCGCACCTACATCGACGAACGCGGCAATGTCATCGAACGTGACCGCGCCTACATTGACACGGCGATTGCCCGCGCCAAGCGCCGCAATGAGGCCATGCCCGCCCCCATCTTCGACTTTCTGCGTAACATTCTCCTGCTCCAGGGCAGCGCCCCGGAAGGCGACGGCGAGCAATACCGTAAATGGCTTTATTTCGTGCTCAAGTTCCAACAACTGAGCGGGCCGGTGATGGCCAAGGGTTTGGAGGATACTGCTTGCTATGTCTATAACCGCCTGGCCTCCGTCAATGAGGTCGGCGGCTCGCCCAAAGCATTCGGGGTTCCGATGGAGGAATTCCATCGCGGCAATCTGGAGCGGGCGGAGAACTGGCCGCATGCCATGCTTCTCACCTCCAGCCACGACACCAAGCGCAGCGAGGATGTGCGCGCCCGGCTAAATGTGCTTACGGAAATGCCCCGCGACTGGTCGGCGGCAGTCATGCGCTGGCACCGCATGAACCATGCAAAAAAGGTCAGCATTAGTGACGGACGCATCGTCCCCGACCCAAATGAGGAGTACCTCCTCTACCAAACCCTAGTGGGGGCCTGGCCTTTCGCCGCCGAGGAACGTGACGATTTCACCGCGCGGGTGCAGCGCTACATGAACAAAGCCGTGCACGAAGCCAAGGTTAACCTCAGCTGGGTGAACGACAATCCCGAGTACTCAGCCGCCCTGAAATTGTTCATTGCCCGCATCCTGGCACCCGATTTTGCCGGCAGGCGCAATCCCTTTCCCCAGCGGGTGGAGGAATTTGTCCGCACTGTCGCTTACTTCGGAGCCGTGAATTCCCTGGCCCAGGTGTTGCTGAAGATCGCTTGCCCGGGCATTCCCGACTTTTACCAGGGAAACGAATTATGGGAATTCCGCTTGGTCGATCCTGACAACCGTCACCCGGTGGACTTTGACCGCCGGCGCCAAGTCCTCCAGGAGTTGCTGCGCCAAGCCAACCACTCCCACCGGCTTGAGTTGTGCTCCAATTTGTTGGCCAATTACCAGGACGGGCAGATCAAGATGTGGGTTACTCTGCAAGCTCTGAACTTCCGCCGCGAGCATACGGACCTCTTCCGTGCCGGTTCTTATATTGGGTTGACCGCAGCCAATGAAAAGGAAGAGCACTTGGTCGCCTTTGCGCGCAGCTACGAGGACCAGATGGCTCTGGTGGCGGTTCCGCGCCTCTCCTACACCCTTATGCGAGGGCGACTCCAACCCCCGATGGGAGACGCCTGGGGCAACGCCCTGCTGCAGTTGCCTGCTGAAATGACGGGAACTCGCCTGCTCAATATTTTTACCGGCGAGGTGTTTTCCGCCAATGGCCGCACTCTGCCCTGTCGCGACCTGTTCGCTCACTTCCCCGTCGCCCTGCTCGCCGCATACTAACTCTTCGGGTAAGGAGACGACTTACGCCGAAAACTGCTCTTGCATGTTTTGCCCCGCTGCCTTTGCCGGCACCACCCGGTCCGTCACTTCCGTCAGCGCCGCCAGCGCATGGGCCAACTCCTTCTTCAGCGAGCCGGGCGGGTAGCGCCAGCTCCAATTCCCTTGGCTCTGGCTGGGCGTATTCATGCGGGCTTCGCTGCCCAGCCCAAGAACATCCTGCATAGGGATGACGCAAAGGTCGGCCACTGAGGACTGGGCCGCGCGCACGAAGGCCCAGTGCACCCCGCGCTCATCCAGCGGGCCCAGGTAGACCTGGGCCTGGGACCGCTCAAAATCGTTAGCGCCAGACTTCCACCAACCCAGGGTGGTGTCGTTGTCATGGGTCCCTGTATATACCACGGTATTTGCCTCGAAACGGTGCGGCAAGTAAATGTGTGCCCCCGGATTTCCGAAGCCGAACTGCAGCACCCGCATGCCGGGAATCTGCAGGCGCTGGCGCAGGGCATGCACGTCAGGCGTGATCATGCCCAGGTCCTCGGCAATGAAAGGCAGGCTGCCCAAAACCTGCCGCACGCGGTTAAAGAGATCGTCCTTGGGTCCATCTACCCAGCGCCCGTGCACCGCGGTGGGCTCGTGCGCGGGAATTTCCCAGCACTGCTCGAATCCGCGAAAGTGGTCAATGCGCAGCAGGTCGCACATGTGCATGGCCCAGCCCAGTCGCTGCAGCCACCAGTCGTATCCACGCGCCTTGAGCGCGTCCCAGCGGTAAAGGGGATTACCCCAGCGCTGCCCGGTTTCGCTGAAAGCGTCCGGCGGCACGCCCGAAACCACCTCGGGCTCCAGGTTCTGATTGAGGCGAAATATTTCAGGATGCGCCCATACGTCGGCGCTGTCGTAATTCACGAAGATGGCGATGTCGCCGATGATGCGAATGGAACGGGCTGCGCAGTATTGGCGTAGCGCATGCCACTGCTCGAAGAAGGCGAACTGCAGCACCCGCCCGACTTGCAGTTCATTAGCCAGTTCGCCCCGAGCACGATCCAGCGCAGCCGGCTGTCGCTGCGCCAGCTCCCGCGGCCACTCATTCCACGCCGTCCGGTAGCGCTGCCGCAGGGCGTCAAACAACACCCATCCTTCCACCCACCAGGAGTTCTCGGTGCAGAAGTGATCGAAACGGGCGCGATCGTGGGTGCTGGCCTGCCGCAGGAAATTTTGGGCCGCTTCGATCAGCAGGGGCAGCTTGGCCGCTGACACCTCTTCATAATTTACCCGGCCTGCCTGGCCCGGCAGGTGGGAGAGACGGCTAGGCTCAATCCACCCGCGCTCGGCCAGACGCTCCAGGCTGATCTGCAATGGACTGCCAGCGAACGCCGACAGTGAAGAATAGGGCGAATTGCCATAGCCGGCAGGTGCCAGCGGCAGGATTTGCCACAGGCCTTGCCGCGCGGCTGCTAGAAAATCCGCGAACTCGTAAGCAGCGGGGCCGAAGTCGCCGATGCCGCCCAGCGACGGCAGCGACGTGGGATGCAGCAGGATCCCGGTGGATCGTGGAAAGGCCATGGTCTGGGCAAGAGAAAGCTAGATCTGTTGAACTGTTGAACCGGCCGTGGACAGGCGCTTAACTCGTTTCGTTGTGCGGAGTAGTCAGCTGCTTAAGCACCTGCTGGTTGATCTGGATCTTGCCGCTTTTTTGCAACTGCTCCCGCAGGTTGGCTATGAATAGCTCCAGCATCTGGTCGCGCTTCTGTTGCACCACCTGCTCGCGAATTTGGTCCTTTTGCTTCTGGAAATCCGCCGCCGAAGGTTCCTGCCGGTCCAGCAGCGATAACACCGCGCCATCGGTGCCATTGTCAATGGGCCCGCTGATCTCGCCGGGTTTCATGGTGAACGCCACGCTGGCCGAGCCAGACATAGCACCCACGTCTGGCACCTGGTCCTTGCGCGTTACCAGTTCGCTGGTCTTTAAGGTTGCACCCGCTTCCTTAGCCGCCTTCTTCAGATCGTGCATGGCGCGGGCCCGGTCAGAGAGCTCCTGCGTCTTTTGCGCCAGCATGGATGTGGCCTGCTGGTTCACAAACTCGGACTCCACCCTGGCGTGAATCTGCTCGAACGTCGGCGTCTGCGGCGGCTGTACCCCGGTCACCCGGTACACCACGTATCCCTGGCGCAGGTTGGTCAAATCTGGCGGCTGGTTTTGCGAGGCGCCGAATATGGCATCCATAAACTCCGGAGCCTGGCCCATCCCTGGCAACGCATCGTTGCGGCCCACGAAGTCGGTGTTTGTGAGCTGCAGATTGTTCTCCGCCGCCGCCTTGTCCATCCCCTGGCTGCGCGCCTGTGATTCCACCTTCTCCGCCTGATTCTGCGCCGCTTGAGCCGCCTTGTCCTGAGCGATCAGGGGCGTGATCTGCGCCGCTACCTCGCTCAGCGGCTTCAAGTGCGCTTCTTGCTTGTTTTCCACGCGGATGATGTGAAACCCGTAGCTGCTCTGCACAATCCCGCTGATAGAGCCCTTGGGAAGCGAGAAAGCCACCTTTTCGAATTCCGGTACCGTTTGCCCGCGCTGAATCCAGCCCAACGATCCGCCATTCTTGGCGCTGGCAGTGTCCTGCGAGTCTTTTTGCGCCAGTTTGGCGAAGTCCGCCCCGGCATGCAGTTGCTTCAGAATGTCTTCCGCTTTCTGCTTGGCGGCGTCCACGGCTTTTGGATCCACCTTTCCGTCCGGCCCAGGCGGCGGAGTCTTGATGAGAATATGCCGCACTTCCACCTGCTCCGGCACGCGATACTCGTCCTGGTGCTCGTTGTAATAGCGCTGCAAATCGTCGGGCGTGACCCGGACCTGGCTGGCCAGCTTGCTGGTATCAACCAAGATGTAGCTGACCTTGCGCTTCTCCGGAATGGAGTTCACATAAGTCTGCTTGTTCCTGTCGTAAAAAGCCTTCAGCTCCGCCTCGCTCGGATGAATTTGTTTCTTCAGCTGGTCAACGGTGAGCACCGCGTATTCGAACTTTACTTTGGTGTTGTCCTTGGTGAACTGCTGCTCCAGTTCGCTGGGCGAAGCCACCACCGAGCCAGTCACCATGTCCATCAGCTTGCGGCGCAGCAGGTCATCTTTCACCGCCTGTTCGAACTGCGGCACGCTCATGCTGAATTGCGAAACGAAGTCCTCGTAGGCCTGCTCGCCAATGAAGGTGCCGTTCGGAAACAGCGAGGGGCCCATGGGGCCATGCTGCAGTTCGTCCTGCAACTCGGGATTACTCACGCTCAATCCGACGCGCTGCGCCTCCACCAGCATGGCGTGTTCGGTAATCAGGTTGTCTGCCGCGCGCTGCACCAGGAAGGGCATCAGGGCCTGCGGCAGGCCCCGGGGAAACTGCTGTCGCCCCATATTGCGGGCTTGCTGCTGGACCTCGGAAACGCTGATCTCCTGGGTCCCGACTTTGGCCACGATGTTTTGCCCCAGATCGTTCTGGAAGCCAAAGGCGTCTCCCAGGATGCCGCCAGGGACCAGCACGATCACCATGGCAGCACAGATCACTACCAGGAGACCGCCCAAAACAACTTTCTTGATAGGACCGGGGGTTTGCAAAAAACGAATCATTTGTCTTGTAGTTACTCCAGGCTAGTTAGCAGGAAACTTAATTATAAACGACCTCTCGGCCATTCTCCCTGGCTTCGGTGGGTAAGCCGCGCAGCGAGCGCATGCCGCCCCAGTTGAGCAAGTTGACAGCGAGGCCCATAATAGAAGGTCCGCAAGTACTTCATCTCCGGAGGCCGTCAGTGAGCCAAGCTGTGTCCGCCCGGTTACTACTGATTTCGTTCTCTTTCACCTTATTGCTTTCCGCCGCCTCTGCCGCCGGCCAGCAGCCCAGGCTGCCGATTACCCAAAACTGGGCCATCCAATCCTCGGCCCAGGTGACCGATACCGGCCAGAGCCTCTCTCAACCTGGCCACGCCACCCCAGGCTGGTATACCACCACTGTGCCCACCACCGTTCTTGCCACTTTGGTCCGGCATAACGTTTACCCTAACCCGGACTTCGGCATGAACCTGCGCCAAATTCCCGGAACCACCTATCCCATCGGGGAGAATTTCTCCAATATTCCCATGCCGCCGGGCAGTCCGTTCGCGGTGCCCTGGTGGTATCGTACGGAGTTTGAGGTGCCTGCCGCATACCAGGGCAAGCAACTATGGCTGAATTTCGAGGGCATTAATTACCGAGCCAACATCTGGCTGAATGGCAAGCAGATCGCCAGCGACAAGGATGTGGCCGGCACCTGGCGCTCCTACGAGTTCAACGTCACCGATTCTGCCCGGCCTGGACAGAAAAACGCCTTGGCAGTGGAGGTCTTCGCGCCTCTTCCCACCGACTTGGCGGTCACTTTCGTGGACTGGAACCCCATGCCCCCGGATAAGGACATGGGCTTATGGCGTGGTGTTTACCTGGCCACCAGCGGCCCGGTCGAGGTCCGTCATCCTCACGTCATCACCGACGTGGAGATCCCTTCGCTCGCCAGCGCGCACCTCACTGTCACGGCCGAACTGCACAACGCCACCAACCAACCGGTTAAAGGAACGCTAAAGGGCACAATCGGCAGCATTGATTTCTCCCAGCCGGTCGAACTGGCGGCGAGCGAGAGCAAGGAGGTGGAGTTCACGCCTCAGCAATCCTCCCAACTTAATATTTCCAACCCCAAATTGTGGTGGCCCTGGCAAATGGGCGCGCAGAATCTCTATGACCTGCACCTCGAATTCGACACTGATGGCGGCGTTTCCGACCAGCAGGACACCAAATTTGGCATCCGCCAGGTCACGTCGGAAATGAATCCCAATGGCTATCGCGTGTTCAGCATTAACGGCAAACGCATCGTGATTCGCGGCGGCGGCTGGTCCCCCGACATGATGCTGCGCCAGAACCCTCAGCGCCTGGAAGACGAGATCCGCCTCACCCGCGACATGGGCCTGAACACCATTCGGCTGGAAGGCAAACTGGAAACCGACCACTTCTTTGACTTGGCCGACCACTACGGCATCCTCATCATGGCCGGGTGGTGCTGCTGTGATGCCTGGGAAAAGTGGCCGCACTGGCCACCGCAGAACTTCGACATTTCCCAGGAATCCCTCCGCGACCAGATTCGCCGCCTGCGCAACCACCCCAGCCTCTTCGTCTGGCTGGATGGCAGTGACAATCCTCCTCCGCCGGACGTGGAGCAGAACTATCTCAACGTGCTCAAAGCCTGCCGCTGGCAGAACCCGGTGGTCTCTTCCGCCACCGCCAAGCCCACCTCGGTCACTGGCAACAGCGGCGTCAAGATGACGGGCCCCTATGAATACGTTGCTCCCTCGTATTGGGAGAAGGACAAGACCCGCGGCGGCGCCTATGGCTTTAACACCGAAACCAGCCCCGGCCCTGCCATTCCAGTCCAGGAGAGCCTGGAGAAATTCATTCCCAAAGAGAAGCTGTGGCCCATCAGCGAAGCCTGGGACTACCATGCCGGCGGCGGCGCTTTTAAGAACGTGAAGGTCTATAGCGACGCTTTGAACGCGCGTTACGGTACTGCCACCGACCTGCAGGACTACGACCGAAAAGCGCAGCTGATGAACTATGAAGGCATTCGTGCCATGTTCGAAGCCTACAGCCGCGACAAGTACAACTCCACCGGGGTGATTCAGTGGATGCTGAACAACGCTTGGCCCTCGGTCATCTGGCACCTGTTTGACTACTATCTGCAGCCGGGCGGCGGCTATTTCGGGGCCAAGAAGGCCACCGAACTGTTGCATGCCCAGTACAACTACGACGACCACTCCATCTCGCTGGTCAGCAGCCAGTACACGCCTGCTAACGGCCTGAAGGTAGCGGCCACGGTTTACAACTTGGACATGGCCCAGAAATTTGGAAAGCAGGTGACCGTGGATGCCAGCCCGGACAGCAGCCAGAAGCTGTTCGCGCTGCCTAATATTGACGGCCTGACGCCTACCTATTTTCTGCGCCTGACGGTGGACGACGCCGGGGGCAAGCGCCTCAGCACCAACACCTACTGGCTCTCCACCAAGCCCGAAAAGCTGGATTGGGAGAAGTCGACCTGGTATTACACGCCCACTGCCGACTTCGCCGACTACACGGCCCTGAAGCAACTGGCAACGGTGAAGCTCAAGCTCTCCAGTCGCACCGGCCAGGAAGGCGGAAATAACGTGACCCACGTCACCATTTCCAATCCGGGCAAGGCGCTGGCCTTCTTCGTCCGGTTGAAGCTGGCCAAGGGCAAAGGCGGGCAGGAGGTCTTGCCGGTGATTTACCAGGACAACTACTTCTCGCTGCTGCCCGGTGAGAAACGGGACTTAACCATCAGCTATCGGAGTAGCGATCTGGGCGGTGCCAGGCCCGCGGTGGAGGTCAGCGGCTGGAATGTCGCGCCAGCCACGGCAGAATAACTTGTTCAGCACAGAGACACAGAGGCACAGAGAGAATCGATTGCAGACTGCTAAGTCAAAAATGACAGTTGAGCTGAAGTCGAGGTTCAGAAATCGTCAATTCGATCATTGTCGATCTTCAATTTCCTTTTTCTGCGCTGTCTGTGTCCTCTGTGGTGAGTTTTGATCGTCTGTGGCGCGGCTTACTCGTCCGCGGGGATATCGAAATTCACCAGCTCGCCCTGGAAGCCTTTGGTCTTCCAGACCCCATAGCCAATGCCCAGGCCCATCCAGATACTGCCCGCAATCTTGGCGGGCGTGCTCAGGTTCAGCCAGAGCAGCAGGCAGACAAAGAATCCAATTGCCGGCGGGATGAAGTTAGTCAGTTTTTTCTCCGGGTTGCGCAGATAGTAGCGCACGAAGGCCGCCGCGTTCACACCCATGAAGGCTATGAGCGCGCCGAAATTCAGCATCTCCGCTCCCAAGCCGTAGCCCGTATTCTGGCTGCCGGCCATGACGGGTAGCAGAAATGCCCCGGCCAGGGCCAATCCACCCACAAACAGCACGTTGTTGCGTGGAATGTGCCGCCGCGGATCAATGGCGCCAAAAAACGATTTCGGAAGCGCGTTGCTGCGCCCCATGCCGTAGAGCAGGCGCGCCGCGCCCAGTTGCGCTCCCATGCCGGAGCCGAAGTTGGCCACCAGCAGCGTGACTCCCACAATCACCAGCAGCGGCTTCCAGGCCACGGCCGCCACATAAACGTATGCGGTATCCACGTTGGGATAGGGCCGGGCGATGGGCCACAACAACTGCGCGACGTAGACTTCGGCCGCCGACAGCAGACCAATCACAACGCAAGTCAGCACGGTCGCCAACAGAATGTTCCGCCGCGGGTTCTCCGCCTCCTCCGACAGGGTCGAAATGCCGTCGAAGCCGATGTAAGTCAGCACCGCGATGGACGTCCCCCCCAGCACCGCCTTGGTGGACCAGGTAGCCGGATCATAAAAGGGGTTGGTGAAATAACCGGTGCCGTGGGGCGCGCCAAAGATATAACGTGCCGCGGCGACGAAGATCATCGCAATCACGATTCCCATGCCCAGAGCCAGGCCCGCGTTCACCCGCGCCGAAGTCTTGATGCCCCGCATGTTGATAAATGTGAACAGGAACGCGAAGAAGATCGCCCAAATCCAGTACGGCACGCCTGGCGCAAAGGTTACCGCCTGCTGGCTGCACCATATGACGCAAATCATGGGATTGAGCATGTAGTCCATCACCATGCTCCAGCCGGTCACGTATCCCAGCCCTGCATTGATCTCCTGTCCTACGTACGTGAAGGCGGAGCCGGCGCTGGGATAAACCCGCGCCATGCGTCCATAGCTGATGGCGGTGAACAGCATGGCCACCATGGCGATCAGGATGGTGGTAACCACGTGCCCTCGGGCGCGCGTGCTCAACACGCCATACACAGACATGGGGGCCACCGGCTGAATCACAATGATGCCGTAAAGAATCAGGTCCCAGAGGGTGAGGGCGCGGCGCAGCTTGGGGCCGGTGGTTTGCGCCCCGGCGGTGCTGGATGAAGTTGACATGTGCCTCGATCCCGGCGTGCTGCCCGTTTCTAGCACTTAGGGAAACCAAACGCAAGCATTCGAAAGATTTCGCGCTTTACAGCTGCCGCCCGGCGGCGGTAACATCCCGCCGCAAGCCTGATTCCCATTTTCCGCGCCGCGGGGAGGGCCATGACCCAGCTATTTGCGCGCAAGTGCCTGCCAGTTTACCTGTTTGTCCTTCTTATTTCCTCTTTCGCCTTCAGCCAGGCAGCCGGCCAGACCATCCAGGAAAAGCTGGGGTATCCGGCTAACTCCCGGCTGCTCGTCATCCATGCCGATGATTTTGGCGGCTCGCATTCCATCAACCGCGCCATCATTGATGCTCTGGAGCATGGCTGGGTCACTTCCGCCAGCATTCTTGTTCCCGCCCCCTGGTTCCCGGAAGCGGCACAGTGGGCCAAGGCGCACCCCGACGCCGACCTCGGCATCCATCTCGACCTTAATAGTGAGTGGACCACCTACCGCTGGGGGCCGGTCAGCTCGAAGGACCAGGTGCCCAGCCTTCTCGATTCCGAGGGCTACTTTCCTCTGGTGGAAGACGAGGTGGCAAAAAACGCAAAAATCCCCGAAATGCAAAAGGAATTGCGAGCGCAAATTGACCGCGCTCGCGCCTGGGGCGTCCACTTAACTCATCTTGACACCCACATGGGGACCGTCACTCATACTCAGCAACTGTTCGATGCTTATAAGGCGCTGGGACACGAATACGATTTGCCCGTTCTGCTGGAGCGGACGCCCAGCGAGCCGATACCGCCGGGCTATGTGATTCCCCAGGACGAAGCGCTTACCAACACGGTGTTGCAGATGGTGCCGGGCGTGCCTATTGATCAGTGGTTCGACTGGTACAAGAAGACGCTGACTCCGCTCAAGCCTGGCGTGTATCAACTGATCGTTCACCTTGCCTACGACGACCCGGAGACGCGCGGCGCCACCTACAAGCATCCTGACTGGGGCGCGGCCTGGCGCCAGGCTGACCTGGAGATGGTCAGCAGCCCCGAGTTCCAGCAGTTCCTTAAAGAACAGGGATTCATTCTGGTGAAGTGGAAGGACCTGGCGAAGGCGCTGCCATCAAATTACGGTCAGCGCAAGTGAAAACGCCGAGATGCCGAGGACGCTGCGATCAGAAAACAAATTCGAGATTTCTCCGCAGTTCGCGTCTTCTGCCGTTTTTATTTGGATAGCGCAGACAGAGGCACGCTGCCCCGGATTCCCTGACCTTCAATGAGCGTGTAAATCGCGTCTGGCGTGATGTTGGTTAGTGCCTCCACTCTTCCACTGGGCCAGCGGATCTGCACCGAATCAATCTTCGTCTCCTGGCCGAGCCCAAAGTGCTGTCGCAGATCATTCTGCGAGAGGTAACTTCCTCCGCCCTTGACCTCGCTGAACTGCACCAACTTGCCTGCCCGCACCGTCACCCGCGCGCCGATGGCGGCGCGATTGCTTTTCGTTCCCACTAGCTTGAATTCCACGCGGTGATTGCCGTCTTGGTTCAGGTTCTTCAGGAGTAGCGGCGGCCCGTCAATGTCTACCACCACCACGTCTATATTTCCGTCATTGAAAATATCACCGAAAGCCGCGCCCCGCCGCGAGTGCGGAGGAATGCCGGCCAAGCCGGACGCTTGTGACACATCCTCAAAGGTTCCGTCCCAGTTGTTGCGATAAAGCAGCAGGGGCTGCTCGTAGGGCGCCCCGCCGGGAATGGTGTTGGCCTGCGGATACACGTGTCCATTGTCCACAAACAGGTCCAGCCAGCCGTCATTATCCATGTCAAAGAACGAAGTTCCCCATCCCACCAGCGGATAGGTGGCTTGGCCCACACCCGCCTTCCAGCTCACATCGTCGAAACCCTCCTGACCCAGGTTGCGGGCCAGCATCGCCCCTTGCTCGGCAAAGTTGGTCACGAAAATGCACAGGCGGCCGCTGTGGTCGTAATCGCCCCAATCCACTCCCATGGAGCCTTGCTCCAGGCCATCGCCACTCAGCGCCGCTCCCAGCAGCATGCCCGTGTCGCTGAACGTACCATTGTGGTTGTTGTGATAAAGGTAATTGGCAGTGGTGTCGTTGGCGACGTAAAGATCGGGCCAACCGTCATTATCGTAGTCGCCCCACACCGCACCCAGGCCGTAGTAGTGGCTGGGGTCGCTGACGCCCGCCTTGACGGCAACTTCCTCAAACGTGCCGTCGCCACGATTGTGAAACAGCAGATCGCTTTCCCCCGGCATGCCCCACGGCCCGCACTGCACCTCGATGCCCTTGTACTTGCAGAACTGCGCGCTTCCGGGGACGGGCAGCTGGTCCATGTCCACGTGCACGTAGCGGGAGACGAACAGGTCCACGTTGCCGTCGCGGTCGTAGTCCGCCCAGGCCGCACCCGTGCTGAAGCCACCGCCGCGCACCCCGGCTTTGTCGGTGATGTCTTCAAACTGGCATTTGCCCTTATTGCGATAAAGCACGTTCCCGCCGTAGCCGGTGACGTAGACGTCCAGATTGCCGTCATTGTCAAAGTCGGCCACAGCTACGCCCATGCCCCAGCCTTTGCGCGTCATGCCCGCCGCTTGCGTGATGTCCTTGAACGTGCCATTCGCTTCCTGGTGCCACAGCGTGACCAGGGGGTCGCCACCTTTGCGATAGCGCTCCACGCTGGACCCATTGGCCATGATGATGTCGAGCCGCCCATCGCCATCGCAATCAAACAAGCCAATACCCCCGCTCATGGACTCAATAACATAGTGCTTTTCAGGCGAGGAGATGTGGGAGGCGGTGAGGCCCAGCTTTTGGGCAACATTCACAAATTTGGGCGGAGGTCCCGCGCCCGGTCGGGCATGCGCTTTCATTGCCCGCGGCGGGGGCGCAGCCGTTGGTCCCATTGCTGCCGGAGTTTGTGTCTGCCTTTGTGGCACAGTCCGCGTGGACAATTGCTTGTGCGGCGTCTGCGCCCACAGTTCGGCTCCCAGAATGCAGATCAGAGGAAAAACCCATATGGGCAGCCTGGAAAGATTGCGGGGCATGAATCCGCCCATTTTACCGAAAAACGTCGCCTTGGGGCCTCACGGAGCGGATTGAGCGATTTAACAATTACCAATTTGTAATTGAAGAGTGGTTACGTCAGGGCACTGCGAATTGCCCAGTTAGAAAACACAGATTATTCAATTCACCTGCGCCCTCTGCATTAGGGTTTGGAATTGGAGGGAAACTGGAAGCGATACGACTTCGGCTCTTCCCCGCTCATCTGCCGCGTGTTGTACCGCAGCAGATATTTCAAATGCGCGTCATCCAGGGGATACGCTTTTCGCGCATCGTAGGGATAGACGCCCATGGCATGAAACGGCAAAGGCGCCACGGTGTTAGCATCGGCGGCATAGAAGTCCATGTCCTTTTCGTAGCCATTGGCCATAAAGAAGTAGTCGCGCTTCCATCCGGCCGGCAAGTTCGGCAAGCGGCTGCTGTCAAAATCGAGCGCCACCTCTTCTCCGGAGCCAAATACCACAAAGCGGTCATCGGCCTGGGTCAGCAGCGGCAGCACATCGCCATAACGTGTGTAATTGCCCGCCTCATGAGCATAGGGCCCGGTGGGGCTCACGTCATCATAGACGAACTTGATATCGCCCGGCAGGCTCTGCGCCACCTGCCGTGGATAGCCGTGAAAGTCCAATTTCGCCCCGACCAGCGGCATAGAGGAGACCCGCGTGGCAATGTTGCGGTCATCGCTGCGGTCCAAAAGCATCTGGTCCCAGTAGACCTGCAGGTTGGTGGTGATCCGGATACGCCGGGTGCCCACGGGCAAGCGCCCGCTCAGGTCAGCCACCATGGTGCGCCGCAGGCCTGCAGGAAACCCCATATCTTCCAGCACGCGTACCCAATGTCCCCCAGGCGTGAGCGCGTCCACATAGGGTGCAACCGGGCTGAGCCCCGACTGCGAGGCGGCATACATTCCATCGGCGGTGAAGTAGTCAATGTAGCCGGTGGCCAGCAGCCGCAAGGGCCCGCCGCGGTAGGGTTTGCCCAGATCCAGTTCCAGCGTGTGCGGCTCGGCAAAACCCATGAACGGCAGCAGCTTGAAGCCGGTCACGTAGCGGTGGTCCTGCGCCAGCAGTTCGGGCAGCACATTGCGCCCGTGTGCATCCCAGGCCCCCGCCGGCGGCTGAGCGTGACGGCTGGCAATAACTTTGAAGGACGGATACGGCGGATTGCTCAGGAAGCGCTCGTTGGGATAGACCTGCACGCCCTCCGGGTGGTCAATCGCCAGCAACTTCGCCTCATCGAAATAAACCACCTCTTCCATCGGTTCCATGAAGCGGAAACTGAGCTTGCCATCGCGCAGGCGCACGCGGTCGCCACCTACCTTCACATACTCAGTTGGACGGGGAATGTTGCGCTTGCCCGGCCCCACCCAGTGCCCCACCACGCCGGCGCCGATCATATCGGCAACAAACTCGTACCGCGACCCATTCCACGCAAACAAAGTAGGACAGGAGCTGCCGCGGCGGTCAATTTCGATGATGTTTTCCTGCTTGTCAGCCGCGATCTGCACCTCATCCTGCACCACGCCCGTGGGCCAGGTCATGCGCACCACATCAGCACTGGTTTCCGGGCCCAGGCCGGCGATGATCTCCGGCGAATTCTGCCCCAGATAGCCGGAGCCGCCCTGCACTTCGAATTTCTGGTGCAGCGCCCCGGCGAAGACTTCTACCTTGGTTCCGATGCTGCTCTTGTTGTCGTTCAGGCCTTTCAGCGCGATGCGCAGCCAGTGGTTGCGATTGCCGCCCTCATTGCGCAGCAGCACCAGCGACCCGCCGTTTTGCGTGATCAGCAGGTCAGTCGAACCATCACCCCAGACGTCCCCAGAGACCAGCGTCCGCGGATTATGCAGCTGAATCTTGTCCAGTCCCACTTCAGCGCTGACATCTCTAAATCCCTTCGGCCCTTCATTGCGAAACAGCTTTATTTCTCCTC
>Ga0075436_100000222_pt1 | contig 35333 bp, 25 predicted proteins | sample RhiMethybrSRZTD5_FD_75303 | JGI IMG/M metagenome (GOLD analysis project Ga0075436, IMG submission 75303) | Populus rhizosphere microbial communities from Tennessee, USA - Rhizosphere MetaG P. TD hybrid SRZTD5 | ecosystem: Host-associated > Plants > Roots > Rhizosphere > Soil | place: USA...
CGCGAGCGCATCCACCTGCTGCTCGACGAAGGCACGTTTGAGGAATTAGATAAATTTGTCCGCCACCGCTGCGTGGATTTTGGCATGGAAGACCAGCGCCCTGCCGGCGATGGCTTCGTTACCGGTTTTGGACGAATCAACGGCCGCTTGGTCTACGTTTTTGCGCAGGATTTCACTGTTTTCGGCGGATCGCTTTCGGAAGCCAACGCGCAGAAAATCTGCAAAATCATGGACCTGGCCATGCACGCTGGCGCTCCCGTCATTGGCTTGAACGATTCCGGCGGCGCGCGCATCCAGGAAGGCGTAGCCTCACTGGCTGGCTACGCCGATATTTTTTTGCGCAACACGCTTTCAAGCGGCGTCATCCCGCAAATCAGCGCCATCATGGGACCTTGCGCGGGCGGCGCGGTCTATTCGCCGGCGATCACGGATTTTATTTTCATGACGCGCGAAACCTCATACATGTTTGTCACCGGTCCCGACGTCATTAAGACTGTCACGCACGAAGAAGTCTCGAAGCAGGAACTCGGCGGGGCGATGACCCACAATGAAAAGAGCGGCGTCGCCCATTTTGTCGCGAGCGATGATCCGGATTGTCTCGCGATGATTCGCGAGCTGATGAGCTTTCTTCCATCAAACAATCTCGAGGATCCGCCGCGCCGCGCCACTACGGATTCGCCCACGCGCAGGGATGAAGGGCTTAATACGCTCGTTCCACCGGACCCGCAAAAGCCCTACGACATCAAAGACGCAATTCATTCCATCGTGGACGACGGCTATTTCTTTGAAGTGCACGAGCACTACGCAAAGAATCTTGTCATCGGATTTGCGCGTCTCGATGGCCGCCCCATCGGCATCGTCAGCAATCAGCCCGCTTATCTCGCAGGAGTTCTCGACATCAACGGCTCCGTGAAGGGCGCGCGCTTCGTGCGCTTCTGCGATGCTTTCAATATTCCGCTGCTTACCTTTGAAGACGTGCCCGGTTTTCTTCCCGGGACGCAGCAGGAATATGGCGGCATCATCAAGCACGGCGCCAAGCTGCTTTTCGCTTTTGCTGAGGCCACGGTCCCGAAGATTACGGTGATCACACGCAAGGCTTACGGCGGGGCTTATTGCGTCATGGCTTCCAAACACATCCGCACGGACGCCAACTTCGCCTGGCCTACCGCCGAAATTGCGGTGATGGGGCCCGAAGGCGCAGTAGACATTGTTTACAAGCGGGAACTAGCAAAGGTAGAAGGGGTGGAGCGCGAAAAGCTGCGCCAGGAAAAAATCAGTGAATTTCGTGACCGCTTCGCCAACCCGTTTGTTGCCGCCGAGAGCGGCTATATCGACGCCGTCATCGAACCTGCCGACACTCGCGCACGCGTCATCACTGCGCTCCGCGCCCTGGAAAACAAGCGCGACACCAACCCCAAGAAGAAGCACGGCAACATCCCACTGTGACAGGAATATTTTCTCGTTTTATTTGTTCTCAATTCACCGCAACTGCTGAAGCATACCCCAAGCGTAGTCTGGATGTGCCTTACCCCATTCTAATGCTCGGTCCCAAGCCTCTCTTAAATTGGGGTCGCGTGACCAATGCTCAAAATAAGGGCGGAGTGCGGCAGTTTCAAGAACATGCTCTAAGAATCCAGTCTCGATCGCTGTTCTGACATCCTCTCCGCTCGCTAGGAAAAGCTCGGTTACATCACCCGCTGCAGCTGTCAGGACTGCCGAAGTGTCCTTCTTCTCAAGGAGATGACAGAACCAAACGTGAAGTGACTGGACAGCTTCGTACCGCCCTTGAATTTCGTCGTCATCGGAGACTCCTTCCCGAATGCATTGCAAGAGGTACCGCTGAATCAGTGCACAGGATGCGTCTCTGCCGAGATCCGGCTGAATCCGATAATAACCCTCGCCCGTAAGCCGATAGAGCTTTGCTAGATTTGAAAGATCCGACGTGGCTTCGATCCAACAAAGGACTTTTTCCCTCGGAATTGGGGCATCACCGAAGAGTGCGGTGTCGATCTCGGCGGAAAAGTCGTTTGTGTTCCCCATGTTAAGATTCGTCTTTCTATTTCAGCAGGTATTCCTGCAGGAACTCTACTGTGGCGTAGAACTGAAAGTCCTGGTTCGGCTTTTTACGGTAGCCGTGGCCTTCGTCGTTGGCAATTATCAGCCACACCGGCGTGCCTTGCTTCTTCAGCGCATCGGCAATTTGCTGCGATTCGCTCACCGGAACCCGCGGGTCGTTTTTTCCGGCGATGACAAACATCGGCTTTTTGATTTTCTCGATATTATTCATCGGCGCGATTTTTTCGAGGAACTCGCGCATTTTCGGATCGCGCTCGTCGCCGTATTCGACGCGCCGTAAATCGCGCCTGTAAGCTTCGGTGTGTTCTAGAAACGTCACCAAGTTGGACATGCCGACGATGTCCACGGAACAGCGGATGCGATCACTGTAAAACGTGGAAACCGCCAGCGTCATGTGCCCGCCGTAACTTCCGCCGGTCACCGCAATGCGCTGCGAGTCCAGTTCCGGTTGCGCGGCGATCCAGTCGAAAAGCGCGTTGATGTCTTTATAGGTGTCTTCGCGCTTAAACCCGTTGTCCAGTAGCGCAAAAGTTTTTCCGTAACCGGTTGAGCCTCGCACGTTCGGATAAATCAGCGCAATTCCCATCTCGTTCAACAAATAATTGTTGCGCCCCAGAAAAGTCGGCTGTGACTGACCTTCCGGGCCGCCATGAATGACAACCAGCACCGACCGCTTGCCGGTGAACTTCGCGGGTGGCTTATATAGAAATCCCGAAATCGTTTTTCCGTCAAGACTTTTCCAGTGAATCAGTTCTGCCTGGAGCAGTGACTCGGTTTTCACAGCGGTTTCGCTGCTCGTCCATCGCTCAAGCTTTTCGTTTGCAACGTCCAGCGAGTAACAGTCCCCCGGTCCGCGGGAATTGTTCAAGGAGAAGCCCAGCTCATGGCCGTTCTTGTGCCAGCGCAGGCCGCCGATCACGCCCGTGGGAACGTGCGGCAGCGGCATCTCTCTCCCGTTGCTTGTGTCACGCACATGCAAGACGCTCAAACCTTCTTCGTCGGTGACGAATGCGAGCAGTTTTCCATCGTGCGCCAGGTCGAATGTTTCGACATCCCAATGAATGGAAGTCGTGAGATACGTTGGCTGTTTTGTTTCGAGGTCGATGTACGCCAAGCGGTGGAATTCCGAGTCTTTGTCGGTGGTTACGTAAATTCCTTTTCCGTCTTTGCTGAAGCGCGCTTCGCCGTATGAAACTCTTTCCGTCATATTGTGCGGCGTCAGCTCGGTTTTTTGACCCGTCGCCGTGTCCACGAGCCACAAATACGACTCATTGATCGAAAGTTCTTCCAGCAATAGAATCCTTTTGTCATCCGGGGACCAATCTTCCGGCTGCCAGCCGCCGCCGTTCAGTTGCGTCAGCAGGCGATCTGTTTTTGGATCGGCGGGATTCATCACCCACAAATCCGTGTCTTTCCCTGTGCGCCGCGTGGACATGTAGGCGATGCGGTCTCCATCGGACGACCACGGCCCCATGAGGTTGCGCGATTTTCCGTCGGTAAGCAGCGTCGTGTCGCCCGTTTTCATTTCGTAGCGGTAAAGTTGATACCATTCGCCGCCACCGACATCTTTCATGAACACGATGTAGTCACCACCATTGGGATGGAAGCGTCCGTTGGAAACAGAATCCGCAAAAAAGGTGAGTTGCTGCCGAGCGCCGCCGGGCATGGCCACAAGGTGCAGTTGTGGCGTCTCGGCAAACCGCGTGGAAATCAACATCTCATGCTTTACCGGATGCCAGTCCGAGATGCTGGCGCTGCGAAACGAGGCATAACGGCCAGCCGTCTCTGCCAACGCCACTGGAATGTTTGGCACGCCGTCAATAACCAGGCTTTCCGGCGGTGCAACGTAAGATTCTTGAGCGGCTGCGGGTAGGACGGCCAGCCACACAAGTACAAACAATCGACACAGTCGTTTCATCTACGTCCTCTCCTGAAGAATCACGAAGGAATCTGTATACACCATCATGCACGCGAAGCGCGAAAGATTTTTCACATTGGTGTAAGGCCGGGGAAACGTAGGTCAGTGTCCGTGATACGCTCTACGTTCGCTAATCGCCACTCTGGAGCTACTTATGTGCCTGCGGAAATTTACTGGCCTGATCGTCGTGCTGTTATCGATTCCTGCTGGCGCGACCGGGCAAACAAAGAACGTCGCCGAACGTTTGGGTTACCCCGCAGATGCAAAACTGCTCATCGTCCACGCAGACGATCTTGCGGTTGCCCATTCGGTGGATGCGGCCAGTTTTGAGGCGTTGGACAAAGGCGGGGTCACATCCGCCAGCATCATGGTGCCGTGCCCTTGGCTCAATGAAGTCGCCGCGTACGCGAAGGATCATCCCAATGCGGACCTGGGTCTCCATCTGACGCTGACCAGCGAATGGAAAATCTATCGCTGGGGCCCGGTGGAATCAAAAGACAAAGTCGCGAGCCTTCTGGATTCTTCAGGTTATCTGTGGCCGGAAACGGGCCCGGCGGTACAAAACATCAAGGCCGAAGAAGCGGAGCATGAGATTCGCGCGCAAATTGAACGCGCCATTGCGACGGGGGTTCACCCTACTCACCTAGACAGCCACATGGGAGTGCTCTTTGCAAAGCCCGAATTCTTCGCGGTTCTCGTCAAAGTGGCTCATGAATATCATCTGCCCCTCTTGACGCCGCGAATCCCCGGGGATCCAACGAAGCTTCTTTCGCAGCTTTCCGAAAAGGATGTCATCGTAGACTCCATCGTCATGGCCAATCCCACAGTGCACGCCGGCCAGTGGAAAGAGTTTTACGGAAACGCGATTAAGAATTTGAAGCCGGGACTCTCGGAAATGATCGTTCATCTCGGCCACGATGATGCCGAACTCCAGGCTGTGACGCTCGACCATCCGGATTTCGGCTCCGCTTGGCGGCAGCGCGACTACGATTTTGTGATCAGCCCGGAGTTTAAAAAGATCCTCGAGGAGAATCACATTGTTTTAATCAAATGGCGCGATCTTCAGAAGCTTCTTCATTAGTGAAGTGGAACACCAAGACAGCGGAGTTCTCAGGACATTTCGTCCTCCATGCTAAACTCTTTTCTCGCACCGCCTCTCTATGTTCAAGAAAATCCTGATTGCCAATCGTGGCGAAATCGCCGTGCGCATCCTTCGCGCCTGCCGTGAGCTGGGCATCCGATCCGTCGCAGTGTTTAGTGAAGTGGACCGAAAATCGTTGCACGTGCGGCTTGCTGACGAGGCCTATGCCATTGGTCCCGCTCCTTCCCGCGAAAGCTATCTCCGCATCGACAAATTGATGGACGTGGCGCGCAAAGCGGGCTGCGACGCTGTGCATCCCGGCTACGGCTTTCTTGCAGAGAATCCGGCACTACCCCGCGCGTGCAGTGAAGCGGGCGTCACTTTCATTGGACCGCCCGAAGAAGCGATGGAAGCGCTGGGCTCGAAAACCGCGGGGCGCCAACTCGCACGCCGCGTGGAAGTGCCCACCGTCCCCGGCACAAACGATCCGACTGAAGAACCGCAGGCGCGGGCGCTCGCGCAAAGCATAGGCTATCCCGTTTTGCTGAAGGCCGTGGCGGGTGGGGGCGGCAAAGGCATGCGTCTGGTTTACAGCGACGCCGAATTCGAATCGGCATTTCGCGACGCCGCCTCGGAAGCTATGAATGCTTTTGGCGACGGGCGTCTGTATCTTGAGAAATATTTGGATCGGCCGCGCCACATTGAAATCCAGATTTTGGCTGACGCGCATGGCCGCGTAGTTTCACTGGGCGAACGCGAATGTTCGGTTCAGCGCCGCCACCAAAAAGTGATCGAAGAAGCGCCGTCCCCGATTGTTACGCCCGAGTTGCGCAGGAAAATGAGCGAAGCTGCGGTGCGGCTGGCACGCGCGGGCGGCTACGTTAACGCCGGCACCGTGGAATTCCTCGTGGACCAGAACTTGAATTTTTATTTTCTGGAAGTGAATACGCGTTTGCAGGTGGAACATCCCGTTACCGAACAAGTCACGGGCTTGGACCTTGTCAAACTGCAAATCGCCATTGCCGCGGGCCACCGCCTGCCGTTTGCGTGGGAATCCATCACCCCGCGCGGGCACGCGATGGAAGTTCGCCTTTACGCGGAGGATCCCGAGAACAATTTCTTCCCTTCACCGGGAAAGATTCTGTCTCGGCACGTTCCCAGCGGCGCAGGAATTCGCCTCGACGAAGGTGTCTATGAGGGCTGGACGGTACCCAACGATTACGATCCGCTGCTGAGCAAACTCGTCGCTTGGGGTAACAGCAGGGAAGAGACCATTGCGCGGCTGCGGCGCACGCTGGATGAATACACCATCACGGGGATTCGAACGAATGCGGGGCTATTTCGACGCATTCTCACGGAGCCGGAGTTTCTGCGCGGCGAAATCCACACACGATGGCTCGATGAACTGCTGCGGCGACCGCGAGCGGCTGCGTCCGCTCCGCAGCCAAGTGCGGTAGACGATTCGAAAGAGGCCGCAGCCATCGCCGCTGCCATTTGGCAAGCAAAGCAGAGCGCGGCGCAAGCACCTGGCCCATCCTCCGACAGAGAAGGCGCTTCCCGTTGGAAACTGGAAGGTCGGCGGGAGCAACTGGACCGCACGCCATGAAGTACGAAGTCCGCATTTCCGGCAAAACGCAAATGGTGGAATTGGAACGCCGGGCCGATGGCTGGCAGGCCAGGATTGAAGGGGAATCGGGAACCACGGCTGATGTTGCTGAAATTGCCCCGAATGTTTTCTCCGTTCTTCTTTCGGGCCGTTCTCATGAGGTTTACGTGACGCCATCCGCCGGAGGCCAACTCCAATTGCAGACTAGCGGATTGGAATTCCTGGCGGAGGTTATCGATTCCCGTTCGTGGCGCGGCCGCCGCCATGGCGGTGCAGAAGCGGAGGGCCGTCAACAGATCACTGCGCCGATGCCCGGCAAGGTGGTGCGCCTGCTGGTGAAAGCAGGCGATACGGTTGAGGCAGGCCAGGGCCTGCTCGTGGTCGAAGCCATGAAAATGCAAAACGAAATCCGTTCGCCGAAAAGCGGAAAAGTCGAGCGCGTGTTGGTTGCTGAGGGGCAAGCCGTGAACGCGGGCGAAGTTCTGTGCGTAGTTGGCTAGCCCTCAGGTGTGATTCTTATATGAGGAAGCAACCTTAGCCGCTGTTCGCAAAAAACCGGGCGACTGGGCTCGGAGTGAGAATTGTCGGAGTTTCTTGCTAACGAAAAGAATTAGTGACCGATAGAGCGCGGTGGCATGTAAGTCTTGGCGGCGTCGGGAAGCTTGCCGGCCGCTTCGATCACCTGCTGGGCCAAGTAATTCGTTACCTGAGCGTCATCGCGCGCAATGGCCAAGTACGCTGACCGCAGTAACTGCTCCTTCCGGCTGCGCAGCGTATCGCGGATATTTTGCTGCACCTGAGGCTCCGAGAGGCTGCGTTGTCCGGCAGCCTCGCGCGAAATAAGCTTCAGAATGCGGAAGCTGATACCCGCCTGATCGCGTGCTTCGATAGGCTGGCTCACCTGCCCCGGTTTGAGCGCCAGAACCGCTCTCTTGAGGGCCGGATCAACTTGCGTCGAATTCAGGGCAGATTCCGGAACGTAACCGAGGTCACCACCAGTTGAAACCGTGTTCATATCCTCGGAGTAGTCCATGGCCAACTGGGCGAAGTCCGCGCCGCTGTTTAAGCGATCGGTGAGCATTTTCGTTTTGCGCAAGGCTTCGGACTCGTTGGTGGCATCGTCGTTTTTGCGGTTGCGGATTTGCGGATCCTTCCGCGGCGTAACTACAATCTGCGCCAGATGGTACGTGGGCTCCGCGAAATTGAACTGGGCCTTGTTGGCGTTGTAAAAATCAGCCACTTCCTGGTCGGTGATGGCTATCTTGCCTAACACCTCTTTGTTTAGCAGTTTTTGGATGGACAGCTGGCGGCGCATGTCCTGCTTCCAGTCGTCCACGCTGATGCCTTGTTCCTTCAATTGCCGTTGAAATTCATCCTCGGTGTACGGGCTTTTGCGCTCGGTGAACTTATCCTCGACTTCGCCGTCGCTGGCCTCGAGGCCCATCTTCTTGGCGCGCTCCAGGAGAATTTCGTTGTAGATCACCTGATCGAGAACATTGAGCTTCAGCGAGAGCGCTTCTTCCTGCGAGGGCTCCTGGCCTTCAGGATTTACCCGCGTGCGGTAATACTTGTCCACTTCATCGCGTTTGATCTCTTTTCCGTTGACCACCGCCCACACGTCCGCCGCGTGCTGCGTCTGCTTCATGCAGCCGCCCATGATAGAAAGGGCCAGGGCCGCTAAAGGCAGCAAGGCTACGCCGTGAAGATTTCCTTTTGAGCGGTCCATGGGACGCCCCACCAATCGCCTGTCCACAAAAGGCATGTTCAAGGTTGGAAGCTCAGGCGGCTTTTTTCACGCGGCCGGCGCGGATGCACGCCGTACACACCCGGACACGCTTCTTGACGCCCGCCACCACCGCGCGCATGCGCTTCAAATTCGGATTCCACCGCCGCCGCCGCGTGTTGTTGGCGTGGCTGATGACGTTTCCATAGGCCGGTGCTTTGCCGCAGAATTCACACTTCAATGCCATTCGATTATCCTGCTCGGTCTGAATTAAAGCCTGGAAAACCGTGCTTTTGGAGTTGCAAAACCAAGCTCCTCATTCTAACAGAGGGTTTATTCCGCACAAAGCCTCCCTTTCGCGCTAAGCAGTACCCTGTTCCCTCGGACGGGCCTTATTTCTCTGGCGCGAACCAGTAACCCCCTAAACGCGTTGAAGCCACTGGATTTGCCTATGAATCTCCGGCCCCTGCCCCGGCGTACCATTGTTGGCTTTTCCCCCACCTCTTAATTTGACCCTCAGACCGTGCGGAATTTGCGCATGGAACCGATCGTAAGGACGAAACCTTGGCAAATTCCACCGGCCCTTCCAGGATTGTTTTAGACACCGCAAAAACTCCCGGTCTGCAAGCGCGGAGTTCACAACGTTGGCGATCCTACCTTGCCACCCTGGCGGTGCTGGCCCTCCTCTCGACGATAGCGGGCTTTTTCGCCGCGCGATTCCAGGGTGCGTTCACAAAATGGCTGAAGATTCATCCGGTGGTAGCAGCTGACGCCGGACAGGCGGCTCCGGAATTGGTTTCGACGCCCCAGCCGGGCGCAAAGGACATTAATTCCGAGGAAATCTCACGCCTGGCGCCTCAGCAGCAGGCCGAACGCTTGCTGGAACTGGCGATTCAGCAGCCTGACCCTTCTCTAAGCTTGATTCACCGGAATTTGACCTCCTGGCGCGGGCACCTGCAAGATTCAGACCGGCTATTCCACTTGGTGCTGGAAGCCCTCAACTCCAACGACCCGCGCGTGCGTGTGGCTGCGGTCGAGATCGATTTGGCCGCCAATAACCTGATGAAGGCGCCGGAAAGCGTCGAGAAATTGCAGCGTCAGATTCAAAGCAGCTCGGACGAGCGCTACATGGCGCTCTGGAGGCTCGGCGCGCTGGGCAATCGCGGTGTCGAGCCGTCCGAAGCGTTTCGCACCTTGAAGCTTTATACGCAGAATCGAAATCAAGAAGTGCGCTTCTGGGCAGTGGAAGGGTTGGCGATGCTTGGGAACCGGGAATCCGTTGACGCTCTGCTGGACATCCTGGCCCACGACCCGGCGGCGCAAATCCGCCAGCGCGCAGCGAATGCTTTGTCGCGATCGGGTCTGCTTACCGGAGAGCAACGGCTGACCGCAGTTCCCCAGTTGCTGAACCTTCTCGATGACGATTCGCTCGACACGGCTACGCAGAGCCTGGTTTGCGCCACTCTGGAAGCCATCACCGGAGCTTCTTTAGGCAAGAACGCGGCAGCCTGGCGGGATTGGTGGGCGCACCACGACAGTCGGGAAAAGAATCCTGCGCGCCGTCATTCGAACCTCTCACTGGCATAGTTCAGCCGGGTAAATTCCCTCAGGGTCTCCCTGTAGGAACCAAAAAACTGTTGACGCTTCTGCGCTGCTCTCGTAAGAATTAAGACCGCCCTGCCTGAGCCAGTCTGTCAAAAAATCACGTCAAGGGTTGTTATGCCGGGACACGAGCGTCGTCATGGGCACCGGTTCATTATGAGAGTCCCGCTCCGGTTTCATGCGACTAAGGAACCTGTTCTGAAGGAAGAATCCGCTTCGTCGTTGAATATCTCCACACATGGCGTTTATTTCGCCACGGATCAGAAAGTGCCCGAGGGTCTCATGGTTCAACTACATTTGAAAATGCCGAGAGAGATTGTCGGTGATGGAGCGGAGGAATGGAGTTTCACGGGCCGCGTCGCGCACGTGGAACCGCTCAGCCGGCAGAACGGGAAGTCCGGCGTGGGCGTGCAATTCCTGTTTTATGAGGTTCCGCGGCCGCGATGAAGTGAGCCGGTTACAACTCCCATCCTTTGCGCCGCTCGGGAGCGACCATTTTTTGAGCCGCTTCGGAGTTCGGCACTCTTAGATTCGTTCGATCCCAATCCAATCTTTGTCCCGTTCGGATGGCGAGGTTCCCGAGCAGAAGCGTTTCTGTCACCATTCCTGAGAATTCGAAATTTCCGCCGGGTTTCACCTTGCCGCCTTTGCAGGCGTCCAGCCACTCGCGTTCGTTGCCGGGCGAACGCGGCAGGGTTTTCGGCGGCTGCTTGAAAGCATCCATCTTGGCTTTCGGTATCAACCGTGGATTCGAACCGTTAAAACCACACAGAATCTTTCCGCGATCTCCTACGAACAACAGGCCTTCATTTTCCTCTTCGCCGGCGGCATTTGCTGGCGGGCTGTCTTGCAGCAGTTCCTCGGGCGTCGGCGGCCTCAGTCCGCCGTCGTACCACGTGAAATTTACCGCAGGCATATCGCCACGCGGGCCGAAGCGGTAGCGGATGATGGACGCCTGCGGGTAAGTCTCGCCATACCGGTCCGTGGAGCTGGCCTCGACGCTATTGGGCGTTTCCAGCTTCATCACGCGGAAAACCGTGTCGTAGCTGTAGCAGCCCATGTCGCCCAGCGCGCCGCACCCGAAATCAGCCCAGCCTCGCCACACAAAGGGCAGATACGCGTGGTGAAACGGACGCTCGGGAGCCGGCCCCAACCAGAGATCCCAATCCAAACCGTCAGGCACCGGCTGCGTTTCCCTGGGGCGCTCGACGCCCTGCGGCCAGAAGGGGCGCGTGGACCAGTTATGGACTTCGCGCACGGGACCGATGGCGCCGTCCCAGATCCACTCGCAAAGCAAACGTGTAGCTTCCGAGGCTTGATTGCCGACGGCAATTTGCGTGGCTACTCCCGTTTGGCGCGCGATCTCGGCGATCTGTCGCGCTTCGAAAATGGTGTGAGTGAGGGGCTTCTGGCAGAAGACGTGTTTGCGCTTCTTCATCGCCGCCGCGGAGATGACGGCGTGGAGATGGTCCGTCGTGCAGACGACAACGGCATCAGCGTCTTTTTGTTTCTCCAGCAATTCGCGGTAATCGCTGTAGGCCGCGCACCCCTTGTATTTGCCGGAAGATTTCTGGGAAGCGTAGAGGGCGTTTACGATTTGCTGGCTAGGCTCGCGGCCGGCCACACCGCTGGTCACTTTCAGGGTATGCGACAATTGAATGGGTTGATCCGGGCTCAGCCAATCCCAGCCGCTGTCCACGCCAAGAAGACCCCTGACGGATTTGCAGAATTCGTGCGTGTCCCATTGGGGATAATCCGCGCTGGCCTTATTCACGTCGCATACAGCCACTCCCTGGACGTCCGGTTCTTTCAAGAAGTGAAGCATCACGCGTAGGCCCTGTGCGCCCACTCCGATAAATGCGATGTTGACCTTGTCGCTGGGCGGTACGAACCCCGGCCCGCCCAACAGGTAACGGGGTACGATGGAGAAGGCCAGCGCCGCGCCAGCGCTTTGCCCCACGAACTCGCGGCGGCTGAAGGAAGTAGACGGTTTTCTAGAGGGTTTTGTGTCTTTGGCTTGTGTCCCTTTCATTTTGCACCTCGAACAGCGGGGAGAATATCACTCAGAGGGCATAAGGGAAAGGTGGACAGGAAGGCTTCATGCCTGCATTGCGATCTTTTGCCATTTGTTTCCAAGGGGTGGATACGGAAGGGGCTTTTCTTGCGTCCAACACTAGGAGTAAGCTGCGGTTCTGCGTTACCAGGAGGTCCCCATGAAGCGGCGCGAATTCCTACATCGAGCGGCATGCGCGGCCGGTGCAGCCTGTTTCCCTTCGGCAAGCTTCGCCGATAAGTCGCTGGCCCTTCCCGCGCTTCCCCGGAAGTTCAGCGCTTCGGACACGGTTACGCTGGGAAGCACAGGCATCCAAACAAGCCGGCTGGCCATGGGAACCGGAACCGTTGGCAGCGGACACCATTCTCACCAGACTGCGCTGGGCATTAAGGGCCTCTCCGACCTGCTTCTCAACGGCTACGACCACGGGCTGAGATTTTTCGACAGCGCGGATTCTTATGGCAGTCACCCGCACGTGGCCGAAGCCCTGAAACATGTGCCCCGCGACAAAGTCACCGTGCTCACCAAGACCTGGGCGCGCGATGCCGCCACGGCTCGCGCCGATCTCGACCGCTTTCGTAAAGAGATCGGAATCGACTACATTGACGTCTGCCTGATGCATTGCCTCACCGAAGGCGACTGGACCGAACGCTTCCAGCCCGTGATGGACGTGCTCTCGGAGGCCAAACAAAAGGGCATCATCAGGGCGCACGGATGCTCTTGCCACAACATCGATGCGCTTCGCACCGCTGCAAAATCGCCTTGGGTTGATGTCCACCTGGTGCGCATCAATCCCATTGGGGCCTACATGGACGACAAGCCGGACACCGTCGTGAGCGTGATACGCGAGATGCACGCTAACCACCACGGCGTTATTGGGATGAAGATTCTTGGCCAAGGAGACATGCGCAACCGTCAGGACGAGGCCTTGCACTTCGCGCTTTCGTTGGACCTGCTCGATGCCTTCACCATCGGCGCGGAGTCCCAATCCGAACAAGAAGACTTGATCCGGCGCATTGCTGCAGCCTGATTCGAATCATCCGCTATCGTCACGCTAAGGCCCGGCGCATTCCCCGCTGAGAATTTGCTGGTCATGGCGGGGAAATTCAGGATACAATCCGTCAATTCAGAAATCGCCCACGCGAAGTTGGAATCCTAATTTTTTCGTTGCGCCGGGGCAGCGCCTAGGAATGAAGATGTTAATCCCGCGAATCGCCCAAACGCTGTAATCCGCTCCCGCGGATTTTCCCCTTTCTCGTTTTCTACCACTTGATTTCTGCAACCGTGTTTGCGCGCCCATCTTTGGCGCGGACAAACACAGAGAGCTTAGGTTTTTATGTCAGTCGAGCAAGTCGTTGTTCCGGCGTCCCCGCCGCCGATTTGGAGCTCCATTCGCGAAGCGCTTCGCGGGTCACATCAGGATTTCACTACCGGCAGCCTGAATCGGGCGATTTTGCTGCTGGCCATCCCGATGATCCTGGAGATGGTGCTGGAGTCCCTCTTCGCCGTCGTTGATGTTTTCTGGGTCGGCCGCCTGGGCGCGGACGCTATCGCCACTGTGGGCCTTACGGAGTCCATGCTCAGTTTGGTGATGGCCATTGGGTTCGGCCTGAGTCTTTCCACCACCGCCATGGTCGCGCGCCGCATCGGCGAAAAAGATCCTGGTGGCGCTGCTGTGGCCGGCGTTCAGGCCATCGTCATCGGCTTGGTGTTTTCGGCCATGGTTGGCCTGCCTTGCTTTTTTTATGGGCCCAATCTGCTCCGTTTGATGGGTGCGTCGCCCCAGATTGTCGCCACAGGCTCCGGGTATGCCCGCATCGCCCTCGGCGGCGGTGGCGTTATCATGATGCTCTTTCTCAACAACGCCATCTTTCGCGGGGCCGGCGACGCGGCCATCGCCATGCGCCTGTTGTGGGTCTCGAACATCATCAATCTCATCCTGGATCCTTGCCTCATTTTCGGCTGGGGGCCATTTCCTAAGCTCGGCGTCACCGGCGCGGCCCTCGCCACCTTCACCGGCCGCAGCATCGGCGTGCTCTATCAGTTTTACCGCCTGCTCCGCGGTTCGGAACGCATCCGCATTTTGCGCAGCCAACTCCGTGTCAACCTGGGAGTTCTCTGGCGTTTGTTGCGCGTTTCGTTCACTGGCATTCTGCAATTCCTCATCGCGCACACCAGTTGGATTGGCCTCGTACGTATCGTTAGCATTTTCGGCTCGGATGCTCTGGCCGGCTATACCATTGCCATTCGCATACTTATTTTCATCCTCCTGCCGAGTTGGGGTTTGAGCAACGCCGCCGCCACACTCGTTGGGCAGAATCTTGGTGCGAAGCAGCCCGAGCGCGCGCAAATTTCTGTCTGGCGCACAGGCTTTTACAACATGCTGTTTCTCGGCGTCATTGGCGTGGTCTTTCTTGTTTTTGCCACTCCGGTCGTTCGTCTCTTCACGAACGATCCCGCGGTCGTGCCCTTGGCGGCAACTTGCCTGCGCATTTTGAGCTACGGCAACATCGCTTACGCGTATGGCATGGTCATGCTCCAGGCCTTCAACGGCGCGGGCGACACAATCACGCCGACTTGGGTCCATTTTTTCGGCTTCTGGTTGCTGGAGATTCCGCTGGCCTATTTTCTCGCCATCCCCGCGCACGTGGGCGCGAACGGCGTGTACATCTCCATCGTTGTCGCCGAAGCGGCTATCGCCACGGCTGGAGTTCTTCTCTTCCGGCGCGGCCGCTGGAAAGGCCAGCAAATTTAGCGTCGCCGCATTCTGCTTGACCCGCGGGCGTATAATCTTCGCGACAAGGAGGTGCGGCATGGCTAAGACCAAGCAATTTACGATACCCGTAGACAACCAGCCCGGCGCAGTCGCACGTATCGCGAAGGCCCTGGGAGACTCGAAGGTGAATATTCTGGCGCTCCTGGGAACGGCGGAGGGGACGAGCGGCATCGTACGGCTCGTCGCCGAAGACGCAAAGAAAGCCAAGAAAGCGCTGGATGCCGCCAAGATTGTCTATCGAGAGACTCCTGCGGAGCAGTACGAGCTGCCCAACAAGGCCGGCGCCCTAGCGCAATGTCTCGCATCACTCGAGAAGAAGGGCGTCAACCTGAACTCGATCCATGCGACGGCTGCAAAGGGCGGGAAGAAGGCGGTCGTCGTATATACCGTGGAAGTTGCCCCCAAGGCTGTAACAGCTACGGCCTAACGCTCGGACTTGTTCGGCGACAACGGCGAGCGGTTGGCCCCCTAATTAGCTTTGCCGGGCTGTCCCAGATGGCCGACCGGTAGCCGCACTGTGGTAAACTAGACACGCCCACCCGATCTTTCCAGCCCTTTCACTGTCCTGAGGTGTATCTATAAGTTGTTCCTAATCAATCGCTTAGGGGCATGACAAAGATAATGGGGCTCGCGGCAATGGGGATGCACTCCCTGATTGTGAGGTTCGCAATCTCAGGAAGAGGCATTCATCAAAAGGAAGGAGGGCTGAGGCCATGTCGGCAAAGAAATTCCTCTTGAAGCTGCTCCGATATACGTTGTGTCTGGCCGCCGGTCTGCTGGCCTTTGCCGCCTGCGGGTACACCGACTATCGTCTCTGGCCCCTCGACTTGCCGTCCTCCGCGCATCCGCGCATGCCGGTGACGGCCGTGAAAGGCAAGCGGCTGATCGTTCCTTTTAGCCCCGAAGTTCCTGCCGCGGAAATCGCCACGTTCAGCGACCAGATGGAAGCCTTTCTGCGTTTTGAGTATCTCCGCGGGCGCGAAGCGCGCGAGGGACACGACACCTCACACATGTACCTGACAGCCTTGAATACAAAAAAGGGACCGCAATACAAGATTTTCCTGGTGACCGATAACGATCTCCTTGCCGCGGAACCACAGGTTGCCAGCCTCAAAGGCCGCAACCTCATCACGCACTATGAATTCCAGACCTGGTCGCAGAAGGAATACAACTATTACCAGCAGCAGAGCCATATGTTCGACGTGGCTTACGACGTGCCGACCGAGCAGAAGCTCGAATCCCTGACCTCTTCCAAGATGCTTCCCGCGCTGGCGCAATTCCTCATTTTCAAATCGCAAACCGACAATCGCGTGATCGACAGCAGTGATCCCGCGGCTCGGCCCCTGACGCGCGATCAAGCCATGCAGCTCGCCGCAGACATTCTGGACGTGGCGCACTTCTACGACCTGCCGCTCGATTACTTCATGGGCGTCGGCGCCATGGAAAACGACTACATGGACGTGAACGGCGACCTCACCCACGCGGTCTGGAAGAAGCGCGCCGAGCGCGGAGACATCGTGCTGCAACGCACGCGGAAGCGCGTCAAGGTCAGCGACTACGCCATGGGCACCTGGCAGATCACGCGCCAAACGCTGCGCGCCGCGCACCAGCTCTATTTGCACGACAAGCGCGACTACAGCCAGCTGCCCGCGCGCCTGCGGCCTTCGCGCGAACTGGACTTGAACAACATTAGCGACGCTGTGCTCACCACCTACGCCGGATTGCTCTTGCGCGATCTGCTCGACCATTTCGGCGGCGACGTCGAGAAAGCTATTGGCGCCTATAACGGCGGCATCCGCACTCCCAATCCGGCCTACGCTTCCAGCGTCAAGAACATTGCCGACTATGCCCGCCGCATTCTGGAACACGCCACCGCGCAGGACGACCCCAACGCCAAGGCCAAGAATCCCGACAAATCTCAACCCGCTGCAGCTTGCAAGCCCGCCGCTCCCGGCGATGCGCAGAGCGCAAATTCAAATAACTGTGTGGCGCCCGCAACTCCAAGCACAACTATTGACGCCACGCCAAACGCCGCGCCCCAGCCAAAGCCTCCTTACCGCCGCAGCGACGACTAAAGCGGAGCCTCTCATTACCTGCTAATTTGACGGGACTTCAGTGGTCGTGGGACATGCCCGCCATTTCGTGCATGGCAGGCGTTTTGCGGCGCAGCGCAGTCATTTTTGAATCCTCCGCAGGAACAAAATAACCTACCGCAATGCCCATAGCGCCATCGCGCAACAGCTTGCCGGTAGGATTATCGTAGGTCGCGGAAGTCTTCAGAACGTCGCCGGCGAAAAATTTGAAACCGCCTTCCTGGACAAACAGCTTCACCGGCACGGACTCGAGGCGGCCCTTCTCGTCCACTTTGGCGTCGAGCGTGGCTACCGTTTCTTTGCGCGTGGTGTCTTCGAGCACGATTCCACGACCGTAGTCGTGAAGATGCCCGCCCACGCCGAGAAGCACGCCGTCGTATTTCACGGTCACCGTTCCGGATTTTTCGCTTTTACCGGCAAGCACATCGTAACCGGAGTTCCCGCAAGACTTCACGTCCATCCACGCTGGGTAAACATTTTTTCGCGCGGCGGCGCTTTCCGTGGTGTCCTGAAAGGGAATCGCCACTTCCAGATAAACCTTGTCATAGGAAGTTGCTGTAGGGTTATAGACCATTGTTTCGATGCGGATCTTGTCGCCTTTTTGCACGTGATAGCCGTAGCCGGGCACTTCGGCCCAGTCCGTCATTTCGCTGCCCGCGCCGAAAATGTGTTCTTCCTTATTGGGGCAAAGAAAGTCCGCGCGATTCTCGTTCCAGAAGGCGGTGTGGTGCAGAAGGGTTCCGGGGACCGAGTTACCTGACGCATCTACGAGTCTGGGATGATAAGCGACAAGCCACCCGTCGAATGGGACTTGCCAGACCAGATCCGGCGGCTGCGGCATTTTCATGTGGCTGGTGTGCGCGGGAAGATTCATCGGGCCAACGCGGAGAATCACGGTATTCGTGGAGGAGTGGGTGGGAGCGTAGAATTTTGCGTCGAGCGTCACACCCTTGGCCACCGAGTGATGCATGCCTTCCTGCATGAAGCCTCCGTGATGCATGTGCTGCATGTCCATAGGCGGTTCGGCGGGCTTTTCCTGCGCCGAGACTGCGTTTGCGGCAAGCAAACTTAAGAGGAGGAACGCCAGACAAAAGCAGGTCCCTCGTCGCTCCCCTCCCCGGAATGACATGCCTATAGAATTTTTCAACAGGTTTTCAGAACTTCTCATGGTCGTGCTCCACGCTGCTCGCAATGGAGGATGCGGGCTCGCAATCTCCATGATAACTAAGATGGGCTCATCGCAGCTTGGAGATGCTCCCGACTTGGCAACGTGTGGAATTTGCGGCAGAAAACGCTACAATCTCGGCGAATGAAAACTTTGCGATCGCTTGCTTCGCCTTTCCTTGTGTCAGGACTCGCGCTGCTGTTGGCAAGTTGCCCGGCGCGCGCGCAGAAACCTGCAACAGCCGACCTGCTGGTTCTGAATAACGTGACCGTGGTGGACGTTCGAACGGGCAAGCTCCAGCCAGATCAAACGGTAATCCTGGAACGCAACCACATATATTTCGATCGGGTCGAGCAAATCCGCCAAGTATCCCCGCAACGCGGACAGTGTGAATTGCAAGGGAGGGTACTTGATTCCGGGCCTTTGGGACATGCACGTGCACCTGGAGTTCGGCGACTGGTTCCCGGATGCCAAGGCCGTTTCCCTGCCGCTGTTCATCGCCAACGGCGTAACCAGCGTCCGCGACATGGGCAGCGAACTGGACGTGGTGCAGGGTTGGCGCAACGAGATTGAAGCCGGGCGAATGATTGGGCCGCGTATTCTTACTTCCGGCCCCATGCTCGACGGCCCGAAGCCGCGCTTCCCCAGTTCGATCGCGATTACAACTCCGCAAGACGCGCGCCAGGCGGTAAACCGCTTGAAAGAACGCGGCGCGGACTTCATCAAGCTGCAATCGCTGATCCCGCGCGACGCGGTGCTGGCCATTGCCGAGGAGGCGAATAAGCGAGAGATTGCCTTTGAGGGGCATGTGCCGGATGCGATGCGCGCCAGCGAGATGTCAGAAGCCGGGATGAAAAGCTTCGAGCATCTGATCGGAATTTTCGAGGGTAGTTCACCGGCGGAAGACGATTTCTTGAAAGGCGGCAAAACGGAAGGGAAGTTACTGGCAACCTACGATGAAGCGCGCGCGGCTTCGCTGGCGGCTTTGCTGGCGAAGAATCATACCTGGCAATGCCCGACGTTGGTCTGGGAGCGCGGAGGGAACCTGCTGGACGTGAGCGATTTTAGCGGAGACACCCGCGTCAAGTATGTTCCCGGACCGTGGAAAAGCAAAACGTGGAAGCGATTTACCGACGAAATCACGCAGGGATACGGCACGGACGATATTGCCACGCGCAAGAAATTTGTCGAGAAGGAACTCGAGGTTGTGCGGATGCTTCACAAAGCGGGCGTGGAGTTTCTTGCGGGGACGGACACTCCCGCAGGCGTTCATATTTTTCCCGGCTTCAGTTTGCATGAAGAATTGCAGCGTTTCGTCGCTGCGGGATTCACGCCGCTGGAAGCACTCCAGACCGCAACGCTGAATCCGGCGCGCTTCTTTGGATTGGAAGCCCAGCTTGGCACGATCGAAGAAGGGAAGCTGGCAGATATGGTGCTGCTCGCTGCCAATCCGCTGGAAGACACTTCCAACACGCAGAAAATTGCTGGCGTCTTTGTTAACGGAAGATATTTTTACCACGCCGAAATCGAGCAAATGCTGACAGGTGTCGAGGCTGCGGCACGCCGCCATCCCTGACGATCCAATAGGCACAAGGGGCCCCGAGCCACAAGCTACTTTGCGCCATAAAGTTAAAGTAAAACTTGAGGTCGGCTTCTAAGCTGTTGAGTGGAAAGGGCTTGTTGCGCAATTTGCCCGAATCTCACCTTGCTGGACTGCTCCAACCCCATATCAGTGAACGGTCCCCACGAAGGTACCGAACGGGGCAATGGCAAAATGCTCGAGGGGCAGCGAGGTTTGTGCAGGCTCGGGGGAAGCAAGGAGCGTTTTTGCTGAACTTTCTTTAATGCCAAGCGAGGCGAGATCAAACTTCACGGTTCGCGGTTCGCCACTCATGTTCAGGACAACCAGAACGGAATCGCCGGCGCCGGGATTCTTGCGAAGGAAAGCAAGCACGTAAGGATCATCCCGATCCAAAGACACATAGCTTCCGTTGCGCAAGCCAGGCTCGCTCTCCCGCAGGGCGAGCAACTTCTTGTAAAACGAGAGAATCGAATGCGGGTCGACTGCCTCGACGCTGACATTGTACTCCGCGGCGCTGGGCGGAATGGGCAACCAGGTATGATCCGCCGTGCTAAAGCCGGAATCTTTCGAATTGTCCCACTGCATCGGGGTGCGCTCGCCGTCGCGGCCTTTTTCTTCCGGCCAGCCGATTTTCCCGATGGGATCCTGGACGTCTTCCTTGCGCGTGGGCGTCGTCGTTCGCATGCCAGTTTCTTCGCCGTAATACATCAGTGGCGTCGCGCGCGGCGTTAGCAAAAGAGCGGCCATCAGCCTCGCTATTTGATCGTTGTGAACGCCGTCGCCATAGCGGTCCCAGGTGCGTGGCTGATCGTGGTTGCTGAAAAAGTAGTGAGGCTGCCCGTGGACGGGATTGTTCTCGACCTCACCCAGCAGTTTGCGAAACTCCGGCGCGGAGAGTTTGTTCACGTCGGCAATCTGGAAATCCATGGGCAACTGCACTTCATCGCTTTTCGCGCCGTACATTTTGGCGAGCTCTTTGATGTTCGGCTCGTCGGCTTCGCTGATCAACACCGGATTCCCCGGATAGGCATCCACGACCTTCCGCATTTCACGAAGCACTTCGTGTATTTCCGGCAGATTGTCCGTGTATTTGTGCTGAATGTTCGGGTCGCCGTAAGCATTTGTGCCGGGAAGAATCGGATCGTCGTGGAGGTTCGGGTCTTCGAACAACCTGGAAACGGCATCGAGCCGGAAACCGGCCACGCCGCGGTCCAGCCAGAAACGCATGGCGTCGTACATGGCCTTGCGGACTTCGGGGTTTCGCCAATTCAAATCCGGCTGCTCGACATAGAAATGGTGGTAGTAATACTGTCCCGTCGTGGGATCGAATTGCCACGCGGAATGGCCGAACCACGATTGCCAATTATTGGGAGGCTGCCCGGGGCCCTTGCCGTCGCGCCAGATGTACCAGTCGCGCTTCGGATTCGTGCGCGAGGAACGCGATTCTTTGAACCAGGAGCTTTGATCTGAGGTGTGATTGGGAACTAAATCCATGATTACGCGGATATTTCGCTTCTTCGCTTCAGCCATCATGCGATCGAAATCCGCAAGCGTGCCGTAAAGAGGATCGAGGGCGGTGTAATCCGCCACGTCGTATCCGAAATCGACGAGCGGCGAAGGATACATCGGCGTAATCCAAATGGCGCCGATGCCCAAGTCGTGCAAATAGTCCAGACGAGAGGCGATGCCGTTGATGTCGCCGACGCCGTCGCCATCCGAATCCTGAAAGCTGCGCGGATAGATTTCGTAAAACACCGCGTGCTTCCACCACGAATCTTGCGCGGTCTGAGCGGCTTGACGGACGTGCGTGTGCGCAGCCTTTGGAGCAGGAGGCTGCTGCGCTCTGACCGGAATCGCAGAAACGCAAAAGCAAAGCGCGATCGTGAGAAAAGAGAACTTAGCGAACTTGAGCACGGCTTCTCTCCTGAAAACGTTTCTGTTCAAAAGTTCCGGCTACGACTTTGCTTCTCCGCGATTCTGCAACTCGAAAATGTAGTGGCGAGTCTTCTTTGGGCTGAGGCTTCTCGCCGAAGCCAGACCCGTTCTTCTACGGCTTTGTTTCTCCATGGTTTTGCAGTTGTTCAGAAAGTTTGAGTTCGCGCTCGGCGTCTTCCGTCCTGCCCAAGTCCCGGTAAGCCAGCCCGAGCAAATGATGCGGAATGGAATTATTCGGATCCATGGCGATGGCCCGCTGCAAAGCGCGAGCGGCAAGCAGCGGCTCTCCTTTTTTCTCCAGCACCTTTCCCATCAGGATGTATGGGCCGGTGGATGTGGCGTCGAGCCAGATCGAGCGCTGCAAAAGCTTTTCCGCGTCTTCGTATTTCTGCGCGCGAGAGTAGGCGTCAGCCAGCTTGTAGTACACGGCGGCATCGCCCGGATTCAGGTCTAATTCCTTCTGAAATTGTTCGGTGGCTTCGGGAATGCGCGACTTGTAGAGGCAGATCTCTCCGAGCAACGAATGCGCCAGCGGAAGTTTGGGATCCATCTCGACAGCCTTCTTCGCGTATTCTTCCGCCACCACATCAAAGTCGAAGCGCAGCATCATCCGCGCCGTGAACAGATAGCTGGCGGCCGAATCCGACGAGACGCCAAACATCTTCGCAAACGCTTTGCGCGAGTTGGGATAGTCCTTGGTTTGCATATAGCAAATCCCAAGAATGTACGAGGCGTCGACATTCGCGCTGGGAAACCAGGTCTGCACTCTTTCGAGCGGCGCGATGGCGTCGGCAGGCCGCCCCGCAAGGTAATACGACAAGCCCATTAACTGGATGGCCTCGCTATCGCTGGGATTTTCTTCGAGAGCTTTCTTGAAGCTGGCGACGGCCTTCAGATAATCGCCTTTCTTGTAGTAGACGACTCCCAGTTCATGGGCGAGGTCCTTCGCGTCGGGCTGCTTGGCGGCCAGGGCTTCAAGTCGCCCAATCGCCTCGTCGAATTTCCCCTGCTGCGCTAAGCGCCGCGCTTCGGCAATTGATGTCTCCGGCGACACAGCGAGCTTCGGTTGAGGTGCCTCGACTTGCTGCGCCCAGAAGTGTTCCGAGGGCGTTTGGGCCTGGGCGTGGCCCGGGGAGAGCAGTAAGCCACCCATCATCAATAGAATTTGTTTCCCCCACGCCAGCATAGCGTTCATTCCTAACCAGCTTATCGCCCGGCCGCCGCGAAAAAAAACGGGGAGCCGGTCAAGGCTCCCCGTCGGGGTGGTGGGGTGTCCTTCGTCTTTGCTAGAAAGAGAATCTCAGCCCAAATGTGAGCAGCCGCATCGAGGTGTTATTTTCGATGTTGGTAATTCGGCCGGCATCGCCACCGCAATCGATACAAGCATTGCCCTGGGTGTAGTTGAATCCCATGACGGGGTGGTTAAAGATGTTGTTGGCGTCCATGCGGAACTCGGCTCTGTACCGCTCGGTAATGCGAAAGTTTTTCGCGAGCGACAGATTTGAAGTGAAGAGATGCGGTCCGCGGAACGAGTCGAACCCGATGTTACCGAGCGTGCCCGCTGCCGGGCGCGAGAATACGCCTCCCGACCCGCCGACACCCATGGTTGGGATCGGTGTGAACCAAGTCAGGAACCCGTTAGAATCTCTCTTTACACCAAGAGGGAACGAGCCGGAAGCCCGATCGGGACGGCAAACCCCGACATCCTCATCCTGGTCGCAGTGATTGTAGCTCGGAGTCCACGGCAGACCCCCGCTCCAGTTGGTGATGCTGGTCAGTCTCCACCCGCCGACCACATAGTCCATCACGGTGTTGGCATCGCTCATGTACTTCTTGCCCTTACCGAACGGCAGCTCATAGAGGATGTTCGTTATCCACACATGATTGCGGTTCACGTTCATGGGGCCATAGGCGATCTTGTGATCGATGGCGTAATAATTGCTGTCATAGAATCTCGCGCGGGAAAAAGTGTAATGGGAGACGAATTGCAGTCCCTGGGAGATTCGCTTTTCGACTTTGAGCTGCAACGCATTGTAATTGCTGCTTGCATCCATACCAAAATAGTCGCCAATGTCCGATGAGCAGCAGGTCAGAGTTAGGCCGGTAGCCGGATCAATGTATCCCGGATAGCTGAACTTATTAAAGAAAGGCCGGCGGCTGTCCGGATTTGCGGCTGTTCCAAAACCGACGATACTCCGCGGATTAGGGTTGTAGGCCGGTCCGTCGCCGGCGAAACCGTGCGTGCCTTTGTTGCCCAGATAAGCCACTTCCACTGTCATTGTGGATGTCAACTGGTGCTCGACCACTGCGTTCCACATATCGACCGAGGCTACGCGTTGTTTCGTCGGACGCATTCTTGGGGCTACCGACCCATCCGGACCCCTTAGTGGCAACACTCCGCTGGAAGGAACAGTGGGGAACACGGCCGGTGGCGGTCCGGCCGCAGAGTCCATCTGATATACGGCAACGTTGTCGTTGATGTTTGCGGAATTGAGGTCATGCGCCCCTATCGATTGGTGAACAAGGACAGGAAGATTCTGGGTCACCGCGTGACCAAAGTTCGACCCGAATACTCCGATGTCGTAGCTGCGCCCGTACCCGAGACGGACCACGGTTTTTGGTTTCATTTGGTACGCGACGCCGATCCGCGGACCGAATCCGCTAATGTTGTTCTCGATGTTGCCGTTGAGTCCGTACTTACCGAAACCACCCACGCGAATGACGCCTTCGGTGAGATTGGCGAAACCGCCGTTACCCTTGGCATTCACAGATTCGGGGAAATAATCCTCCCACCGGATGCCGTAGGTTAGCGTCAATTTGTTGCTCATCCGGAATTGGTCCTGCGCATACAGGAAAAACCGCTTCTGACTTTCCGCTGCAGTTTGGCTCACGCTGTCGAAGCGTTCGAAGTGGGAAACCTCACCCAAAAGAAATGAGGCTAGATCCAATCCGCCCGTATTGCTCCCGCTGACCGGGTCGAATAGTGACGTTTCTTTGTGATTGAAAGATAGCTGCCCGGTCCGATTGGCATCACTCGGGAAGCGCAGGTTGTGTGCAAAGCGCAGGTCTACACCGAACTTCATGTTGTGGTTGCCTTTGATCTTGGTCCAGTTGTTAACGAACTGGTATTGGTGTTCGTCTTCAATCAGCGGGCAGTTGCAACGCGATGGATCGAGACCGTCACCAAAATTGGTCAGCGTGCCGTCAAAGGCAAAAACCGGGAGACCTCCCGTGGACGTGTCGCTAGTGTTTAGTCCATTCAGCCCCAACGCTTGCGCGGCCGCCGCGGTAGCGTCCGGCTTTATCGAATGCGGATTGTACTTGAACCAACCGAAACGGAAGTCCGTAAGCAGTGTACTACTGATCGCCTTGTCGAATCCCGCCGCCAAGCTGTGGTTGTGAATGATGGAGCTGCCGCTCAGCCCATTGACTCCAGTACCTTGCCCGCCTAGCCCGATACCCAGAATCGGCTGTCCCGTTAGGGAATAGTAAGCGCGAGTGTAACGGCCAAAGATGTGCAAATTCCCTGGGGCCTGATAGTCGCCCCGCGTGTCGAACGCATTCCCGTGGAATGGTCCAGAACCATTACCGAAGAAGTTAAAAGCTTTAACGTTTCCATTTGCCGGTTGTGGAAAGAGTTTCAATAATTTTACAGCCACCGGAGAGAGCCGCGTTACAGGAATCAAATTACCTGTAAATGCAGTGCGTCCCGCACCGGTATTGGCGTTTCCTGTCGCTGGGTCGTACGCTTGGCCGCCCCCGGTGACCCCTGCCGTGAGGTACTCGCTCAAATCGCACATCGCAGTTGGGTTCGCTACCGGATCAACGGTGCAGGTGCTGAGAACCTTGGACGTGGGTATCACAATGTTATCTGTAACGCCATTGGCTTGCCGGGTCCCCTGGTAGTCGGCGAAGAAGAACAATTTATTCTTGATGACAGGGCCTCCCACCGAACCGCCAAATTGATTCCACTTCGAATGGGGCAATGCGCCAGTTGACTGGGTGAAAGGGTTGCGCGCCTGTGTGGCATCCGAGTTTCGGAACCAGAAAGCGCTGCCGTGGATATCATTGGTGCCAGACTTCGTTGACGCCACCATCAAACCCGCGATGGACTTACCGAATTCAGCGTCAAAATTCATCAGCGTAATCTTCGCTTCTTCGACGGAGTCCAAGTTGGGATTGATGACGATGATCCCCAAGATGGGGTCCTGATTGTCGGTTCCATCCAGTTCATAGCCCGTGCCGCTGAAGTGCTGCCCCTGGACAAAAGTCTGTTGCGAACCCTGCGGGTTCTCCGTGGCGGCGTGGTTCCAGCCTATTTGCTGCGTCCCAGGAGCGGAGAGCAACAGCGACTGAAAGTTGCGGTTAACAAGGGGCAGTTTCTCAACGTAATCCGAATTGAAATCAAGCGAAACGTCGGCACGGTCCGTCTTGAGTTGCGGAACTTCGCCCGTAACTTCCACGGATTGTGTCACTGCGCCAACCTGCAGTTGCGCGTCTAGGCGCGTAGATGTATCCACCTGCACCACGACGCTTGCCACATCGTAAGACTTAAATCCCGCTGCTTCGATCTTGATCTTGTAGGTGTCCGGGATGAGGTGGATGACGGAGAAATTTCCACTCTCATTCGTTGAGGTCTCGTCGCTCGTGTTCTTCGTCACCGAAGTGACTGTTACTTTAGCTCCGGAAACCGCATTACCCTGCGGGTCCGTCACCGTCCCGATGATGCTGCCGTAAACGGCTTGGCCCGACGCCGTGCTGGTGCACAGCAAGAACGCCAAACAACCAACTAGAACTAGCCCCAAACTGACTTGCCTTCTCATTACACCCCTCCTGAACACTCGCATTCTTTGAAGAAAGAGATTTGAAATTGAATGCAATTGCATGCTTCAGAGTTGTTGATCCACTGCATGGCCGGTTGCAAGATACGGAAAAAATAACGAAGCTCAGCCCCCGCAAAGGGGACACCCGAGCTTTTCAAATGAAAATGGCTTCAAACGGCAACCTGTCGAACCGATGCGTTCGCAGTGAATCGCCCCCAAACTCCTCGACCCGTGCCAACGACTAATTTAGCCGTGCCCCGGATTACGATCGGGAGAGCGCCTCCTGCTGCTCAGCAAGAAAACACTTTCCCCTGCACCCAAAATAGGGCCTGTGAACAATTGTGATGGCTTCTATCAGTTTTTTGCGCAACAGGTATAGTCTCAAGGGGTCTGATACGGTTACACGGGCCAAGTCGCGAGCCTTCAATACGCTACGAACGTTGTTACTCGTGTAGTGTTACAATGTCGGAGCCAGGGTGGTGGCAGAAGTGGCAGACAAGGCTCATTACCGGGGACAGATCGAAAAACTTCTTAGCAGCCATGCCTTGCACGGCTCGGAGTCTTTGTGCAAGTTGCTGCGCTATTTGGCAGACCAGGCTTTAGACCATCCAGGAGCCGCCCCCAAGGAATATCAAATTGCGACGGAAGTTTTTGGGCGCCCGAGCAATTTTGACCCTCACCTGGATTCCACCGTTCGCGTTCAAGCGGGCCGCCTTCGCGGCAAATTAGCCGAGTACTACGCGACTGAAGGTGCCGAGGACCCGATTCTCGTCGATTTCCCCCGTGGAACTTACGCCCTCACTTTCCACGAGCGCCCTGCAGGGGCGGGTCGAAACCACGGGAGTACGCCTCACGAATCATTAGCTGAGGCAACGCAAACTCCGCGTAAATGGTTTGCGGCTGTCCTCCTGTTGTCGGTTGCCCTCTCTGCCGTCGTGGCTGTTTCCATGGACCGATTTCTCAACCGGCGCACCGCGGAAGCGCGGCTCGACACGGAAAGCACGGAAGTGCCGACCGTCCTGCGCGTTTTCTGGAAAGGCTTTCTCACCGCGCCGCAGGAGCCCTGGGTCATTTTCAGCAACGCGGCTTTTGTAGGGCGGCCCGACAGCGGGATGCGCTACTACAAATCTGCTCGCGACGGCCAAGCGCACATTCTCGATCACTACACCGGAGTTGGCGAAGTTCTGGCGGTGCACGCTCTGGACAACGTTTTCGTGAAATTGCACCAGCCCATTCGCGTGAAACGCGGAAGCTTGTTCTCCCTGGATGATGCGAAAAACAACGATCTGATTTTCATTGGCTCGCCCTCCGAAAACCTAACTCTCCTGGAAATTCCCAGCACCAGGGAATTTGTCTTTCGGCAGATTGCTTCCGGTCCGCGCACCGGCAACGTCGAAATCGTCAATGTGCACCCCGGGGCGGACGAGCCAAAATCTTTTCTGGCTACGCCGTCGGATGAGACGCTTGTGGACGACTATTCCGTCGTTGCGCTCGTGAAGGGCCTGAATCCCTCGCGCTCGGAACTCATTCTTGCCGGCACAACGACGATCGGGACGCAGGCCGCCGTTGAGTACGTCTGCCAGCCGGACTACCTCCAGCAACTGCTTCTCCGGCTATCCGTTTCCAATTCGGGCGAATTGAAGCCGTTTGAAGCCGTCATTCATGTGAAAGTGACGCGCGGCGTGCCGGTCGGGTCGGAGCTTGTCGCGCTGCGGAAAGAGCCGTCCTAAATCTAGAATCTAGCCAAGCCCGTCTCCACAAGTGCAGTCCTTCAGTGGGTCTAACTCCTTTAGAATGAACACCTGCAGGTCCCCTCGGAACTGTTGATTCTAAAGGACTTGCGCGATTACTATCCCCTTTAGAATCAACACTTACGCAAAAACGGGGGGAGGGAATCCAATACCTTCCGTTTCCATTTTGACAATTCTTAAGTTCCTTACGGGGTCGGAGCCTTCAGCTTCGGATCGAGGTCGGCCGCCGCCTTGAATTCTTGCGCCGCGCCTTGTTTGTCTCCCTTGCGCTGGAGAGCCAAGCCGAGTTGGTAATGGGCGGGAGCGTAACTGGGTATCGATTCGATGGCGCTGCGAAATTGCGAAATCGCGCCGTCGATATCGCCCGCGTTGAACAGGCGCTTTCCTGAATTCGTGGCAAAGAGTGCGGCTTGCTCGCTGGTCTTCCGCTTCGCGATTTCCGCGCCCGCGCGGCTCTCTGCGGCTGCGCCTTCGGTATCGCCGAGTTGACGCAGCACCATCGCGAGCGTGGTGTGCGCGCCCGCGAACTCCGGCTGCAGGCGAATCGCTTCGCGCAATGCTTTGGCTGCTTCCTGTACGTCGCCTTTCTGCTTCAACACCGTGCCCAGCGTGTAGTACGCCTCCGCGTAATCTGGCTTGGCGCGAACCGCTGCGGTCAGCTCTTTGGCAGCCGCGTCAAAATCGCCTTGCTGCCACAGAGTCACTCCCAATGTGTAATGTGCGTCGGCCTGCTGGGGATCCAGCTCCGCAGCCCTGCGGAACTCGACAATGGCCTCGGGCAGTTTATCTTTTAGTTTAAGCGCCAAGCCAAGGTTGTAGTGCAGCGTGGCATCCTGCGGGGATAATTTAAGTGCCCGCTGAAAACTGGACATGGCGGAATCGAAGTCAGCCACTTGCAAATACGCGGCTCCGAGATTCCCGATATACCCGCTGTCTTGCGGCTGCAAACGGATTGCTGCCTGGAATTCTTTGACCGCGCCTTGCGCATCGCCGCTCTGTAAATACGCCAGCCCCAAATTGTTGTGAATGTCCGGATTGTCCGGCTGCGATTTCAATGCCTGGCGAAAGGCGGCCGCGGCCTGCTCTACGTCGCCACGGCGCTGCAGCATCAAGCCCAAACTGTTTTGGGCGTCCGGATAATTCGGATTCAGTTTCACGCACGCTTGTAATTCGCCAATCGCCCCCGTGTCCCTCTCTTGCGACTTCAGAACTTGCGCGTAGTAGTAGTGCGCGCCCGGATCGGAAGGATCCAGTTGTGCCGCTGCTTGCAGGTGTTCGGCAGCTTGTGGCAGCGATCTCTCTTGATACTGCAGAACGCCCAGATGAAGATGAGCTTTTGCGAAACCGGGCTGCAGCCGAAGCGCTTCAGAGAACTCTGCTTCCGCGTTTTGGGTGTCCGATTTCTGGGCTAGCACAGTTCCGAGATCGTCGTGCAATTCAGCGCGCTGCGGCTCCAGCTCGATTGCCCGGCGGAATTCGGCGATGGCGCCATCAAAATCTTTGGAGAAATCGAGCGCGCGGCCCAAGGTTCGGTGCGTCTCCGAATCGTCGGGAGCCAAATGCGTGGCCTCCCGCGACTCGCGGAGCGCACCGGCTAAATCTCCTTTGCGAATAAGTGCGTTCGCAAAATTTACATGCGCCTGCACAAAATCCGGCTTCAGGTGCAAGGCTTCCTGAAACTGGCGAATGGCGGAATCGACGTCGTTTTTCGCCAGTAGTACCCAGCCCAACGAGTTGTGCCCTTCGGGACTTTTGGGCGCGAGACGAACAACCTTTTCGAACGCGGCGTGCGCGGAATCCAAGTCCCCCTTTTGCAGCGCGGCGACGCCTTGCTCATAAATCGCGGTTGCTTTGGATGCAGACTGCGTGGCGGGAGCCGAGCCGGCCGCTTGTGCTCCGCAGATCCTCACGACGCACGAACACAAGAGGAAAAGCACGCAGCATGCGACCAAACGTCTGCGGCAACAAACTGAAGTCGATTTCACTTGTACGGTGCTCATTGTTTCAGCAACAAAAATCCTAGCATGATTATGGAATGCGATTCTGCGGCATACATAGAGGAGAGCAGCTTTCTCTCAGGTTGACCCTTGCCTACCGCCAACTTACTATTCTTAAGGATTGATGACTCTCCATTTCCCTTCACTCCGGCCGCTTTTTCTTTTGGGGCTCTGCGCCTGGCTCTCGCTACAGCTCAGCAGATCAGCTGGGCAAATCGCGGGACAAACGCAGGTCAAAACCTCCGCGCCAATCGTTCACTTTACGGACATCGCCGCGAAGGCAGGACTCAACACGCCCATCGTCTTCGGTGGAGAAAACACAAAGAAATACATCATCGAAACCACCGGCACCGGCGTGGCCATCTTCGATTACGACAACGACGGGTGGCCTGACATTTTCATCGTGAACGGCACGAAGCTCGAAGGCTTTCCCAAAGGCAAAACGCCGACGAGCCATCTCTATCACAACAATCACGACGGAACGTTCACCGACGTCACGGAGAAGGCTGGCTTGACGCATACGGGTTGGGGTCAGGGGGTCTGCGTCGGCGATTACGACAACGACGGTTTTGAAGATCTCTACGTCACCTATTACGGGAAAAATGTCCTGTACCACAACAACGGAAACGGCACTTTCACGGAGGCGAGTGAAAGAGCGGGAGTCGCAGGAAACGGCAAGAATTGGGGTACGGGCTGCGCGTTTGTGGACTACGATCGCGACGGCAAGCTCGATCTAATGGTCGCGAATTACGTTGACTACGACTCGGCCACGGCCTTCGCGCCCGGCGAGCAGCCATCCTGCATGTGGAAAGGCGTTCCGGTCATGTGCGGGCCGCGCGGATTGCCGTGGGCAAAAAACATTTTGTATCACAATCGGGGCGATGGCACGTTCGAGGACGTGACGAAAAATTCGAAAATCGACCAGACCAATGGGCACTATGCCTTCAGCGTGTCCACGCTCGATTACGACGACGACGGCTGGCCCGACATTTTCGTCGCGTGCGACAGCACCGCCAGCATTCTCTACCACAACAATCGTGACGGCACGTTCACGGATGTTGCTGTCGTTTCCGGCGCTGCCTTCAACGACGATGGCCGCGAGCAAGCGGGAATGGGCTCGACGGTCGCCGACTATGACGGAGACGGGCGGCTCGACATTTTCAAGACAAATTTTTCCGATGATACTTCCACGCTCTTGCACAACAACGGTGACGGCACGTTTGACGACAAGACGTTTCCCGCGGGCTTTGGGCTAAACACCCAATATCTTGGCTGGGGAACGATGTTCCTCGACGTGGACAATGACGGCTGGCCCGATCTTTTGCTCGTGAATGGCCACGTCTATCCCGAAGTCGACAGCCAGCACCTTGGCAGCAGTTTTCTCGAGCCGAAAATTCTTTATCACAACAACGGGAACGGAACGTTCACGGATATTTCTGCCAGCGGCGGCCCTGCGATCACGGCCACGAGTTCCGCGCGCGGGCTGGCCGTCGGCGATTTGTGGAACGACGGGCGCATGTCCGCGGTGGTCAGCAACATGAGCGCGCCGCCGATGTTACTGGTGAACGACTTGCGCAACGGAAATCATTGGATCGCATTTCGCACGATCGGAGCGTTCAAGAACGATGTGAAGGGCGTGAAGGAAATAAAGGAGGCAAAGGACAACGCGAACGGCGATGCGTCCGCCATTTCCTTTGGTTCCGATCGTGATGGCATCGGCGCGAAGATTACCGTCAAGGCGGGGGACCGCTTGCTCGTGGACGAAATTCGCAGCGGCTCGAGCTATGACTCGAATAGCGACATGCGCGTTCATTTTGGATTGGGTGCGGCCGCAAAGGTTGAGTGGGTGCAAGTTCGCTGGCCCAGCGGCGTGGTCGAACGTTTCGAGAACCTGAGGGTCGACACGATTCACACCTTGCGGGAAGGCTCCGGTATTTCCACGAATTCTGCGCCTCACAAGCCGTAGCGCGCTGCCATTCAGGCTGTGGTCAGCGCAAGATGCTCTTCCGGATTGTCTTCCCTGCGGCGAGAGTGGGCCTCACACGCCGGCCATTTCGAAGTACAATCGCCGGCGGGGAAAGTACGCGACTATGAGCACAGCAGAATCCGTCGAGCGCGGCGCCAACGTTCGATTCCCGCCTCCGCTGGTTTATGTAGCCTTCATCGTCATCGGAGCGGCCCTTGCGTACGCGGCCCGGCTTCCGGTTCCATGCCCTCGATACCTCTCCGTGGCGGCCGGAGTGGCCATTGTATTGGGCGGTGCTTGGTTGATTGCCGACGCCTTGAAGCTTTTTCGCCGCACAGGCCAGGACCCTGCGCCGTGGAAGCCTTCCCCGGAACTGGTGCTGAGCGGGTCGTACCATTTCACGCGGAATCCGATGTATTTGGGATTGACTTGCATCCAAGTGGGACTAGGACTGACGCTCAACAATTTGTGGATATCGTTGCTCGCGGCGTTTTCGCTCCTGGCGGTGCACTTTGTCGCCGTGGTACCGGAAGAAAGATACCTTGCCCAAAAATTTGGAGACAGCTACAGGGCTTACATGATCAAGGTGCGGCGGTATCTTTAGGAAGATCTGACTTCCTTCACCCAGCGCCGGGCGCGGGAGTATCCCGACCCACGGATTGCGCCAAATAGCAGGTTCATGTAGCTTTTACCGCCATGAAAGCAACATTGGTCTTCGTCCTAGCAGTTGCGGGAATATGCGCTGCGCGTTTGCCCGCAAGCTTGAATACCGCTCAAGAGAGCAAGGGCAGCGCCACGCCGCGCGAAAGCCGCATCCCCGTCGGCGGGGCTGAATTGTATGCCCGGGAAATCGGGCACGGCACGGCAATCATTGTCCTTCATGGCGGACCCGATTTTGATCACAGCTACCTTGTGCCCGACCTGGACCGCCTCGCCGATTCGTTCCGGCTCATTTACTACGACCAGCGGGGACGCGGGCGATCGGCTGATGGGGTGAAGCCTGAGGATGTGACACTCGCATCGGACGTCGCCGACATCGAGAAGGTGAGGCAACACTTCAAGCTGGACTCGGTGGTGTTGCTGGGGCACTCCTGGGGCACTGTGCTGGCCCTCGAATACGCGCTTCGATACCCAGAGCGTGTTTCCCGCTTGATTCTCATGAATCCAGCGCCAGCATCTACAGACGATTACAAGGAGCTCCGGAAAGAATGGCTCGAGACACGGCCCGACGATACGGAGCGAAGGAAAGCTATAGCATCATCGGCTGCTTACAAAGAGGGCGATCCCGAGGCGGTCACGGCCTACTATCGCATTCATTTCAAACCTGCTTTCGCGCGACCGGAGAAATACGAAAGATTTATGGCCAGGTTGAGCACGAGCTTCACCAAAGAGGGCGTGCTTAAGGCCCGAGCCGTCGAGGCCCGGCTCATGAATGACTCCTGGGCCTTGCCTGCGTACGACCTGCTCCCTAAGCTGAAGAGCCTGAAGATTCCTGCGCTGGTCATCTACGGGGATCACGAGTTCATCCCCGCCAGCACGGCTGAGCACATCGCTCAGGCAATTCCCAATGCACGTCTGGTTGCGTTGAAAGACTGCGGACATTTCACCTATATGGAATGCCCGGGAGCCGTTCGCGAACAGATTGACGTTTTCTTTCGTAGCAAATGAGTTTCAGCGGTCTGCGCTGAGCTGGACCCAAAAGAAGTCCTTATTTTGACGGGGCTTCCGCGACTCCCACGTATTTGTCCGCGCCGCCGTAATAAAAGAGCCAGCGGCCGTTCTGACGGAGTATGCCTTCCACAAAAACGACGTTAGGGACTTGGCCGACTTTTTGCCAATCTTTTTCGGGCGCGAAGATCGGAGTGTCGGAGCGATAGAGGACCTTGCGCGGGTCGTGCGCGTCGAAGACAGCGACGCCGGTGCGGTAGACAAGGTTGTCGTCGGCGCCGTTGTAGATCAGGACGATTCCGCTCGAGGTGAGAATCGGCGGCGGGCCTGGTTCGACCACACGCGAGTCAAATTTTCCATGACGCTTCGGCAGCACGGGCGTTTCTGTCGCCTCGGTCCAATGAATCAAGTCGCTGGAGTAGGAAAGGCCCATCTGGTCGGTCTTGTCTGCGGCGGTGCCCAGCCAATACATCCAGTATTTGCCATCAATTTTTTCAGGAACAATCGCGCCGGATTTCGTCCAGCCTTTGTTCCATTTTCCTTTGTAGGCCGGGAGAATCACGCCTTTGCGCTCCCAGTGAATCAAATCGCGCGAAGTGGCGAGGCAAAGCTGCGCATCCTTCTTGTTGTAGCCCGTGTAGGTGAGATAGTACGTGACGCCAAATTTCTGCAGGCGCGGATCCTCCACGCCGCCGTCCTTTTCATAATCCGCTTCGGGGGAAAGAACTGGTTCGGGCCGTCTCGTGAAGTGAATGCCATCTTTGCTTTCGGCGTAACCGAGACGTGAAGTTCCCGCCATGTCTTGCGCGCGGTACAGCATCACGATTTTGCCGTTGTGAAGAACGACGGCAGGATTGAACGTGCCCGCGGATTCCCACGTTGTGCCTTGGGGAGAAACTATGGGTGCATCAGACGCGCGGGTCCACGTGCCGAAAGGCAAGCTGACGCTTTGCCCGGTTGGACCCGTGAGACCAATCGCAGCGGCAGCCGACAGAGCAACAACGAACGCCAGGGCGGTCGAAGTTTTTGCGCGCATCACTCCGAAAGTCTAGCACTTATCTGTTCCCATTCTTCCTCCTGCTGGGAAACGTCTTAACTCACTCACATCGGAGCGCAATTATGGGATCGACTTTCGTCGCCCGCCGCGCGGGGAAGTAGCACGCGAGCGCACCGATGGCTCCCAGCACAAGTGAGATCAGGGCATATGTCAGCGGGTCACTAGGGCGCACGCCGAAAAGGAGCCCGGAGAGCAAAGGTGTCAGAGCCGCAGCCATCCCGAGTCCCGCCAAAACACCGGCGACAACAGGCAGGCCGCTCTGCCGCAGCACCATCTTGCCCACGTCCGCAGAATTCGCGCCGACGGCGATGCGAATGGCAATCTCCCTCTTCCGCTCCGTCACGGAATACGACGTCACTCCATAGATGCCAATGCACGCCAGGAAAAGCGCCAGCGCCCCGAGCGCTCCCGCAAGCACAGTAACGAATCGCGTCTGCGCGCGTGCCTTGTCGACATAATTC